>Ga0224508_10000564_pt1 | contig 35995 bp, 55 predicted proteins | sample SF_Jan12_sed_USG_4_FD_170157 | JGI IMG/M metagenome (GOLD analysis project Ga0224508, IMG submission 170157) | Sediment microbial communities from San Francisco Bay, California, United States - SF_Jan12_sed_USGS_21 | ecosystem: Environmental > Aquatic > Marine > Sediment | place: USA...
CTTGGCATTAAAGCTGGAACCACCACCCGTGGTGATATTCGTGGGGACCGTGGGATGGCGTTTGATAAACCGCGTCCCGCTCTTTGCATCTCGCCGGGCTTTCTGGGAACCGACTATATTTCCAATGCCCTGACCAATCATGCTGCCGATTGAACTACCCATTACTTACTCCCACGCGCCTGACAGCGCATCGAATACAAATATTCATTCCCACTAGGACGACCGCCCCAGACTTTACCAACCCATTCAATCAGGCCCATTTTCTCTACCTTGTTCGTGAGATTCACCGTGTCTTTCTCAACCCGAATCAAGCACGCACCAATATCCTTGCGCCATTTCATCTTCTTTAGAAAGGCGACATACGACCTTAGTATAGTTCTTGGGGTAGCATTATCAAAATACATCACATGCGGTTCAAGCTGCCAGCCATCGTTATTACACATCACCACAGCGATGGGCTGTAATTCGCCCTTCACGTAGTCCTCAACGATATAGATTTCAGGAATGGCCTGGCTGACTTCATACAAATACTCAGCGAACTCCGCCATGGTCATGCCTTCTTCCACGCCATTGAGCTTCCCCTTGAGATAGGCATCCCACATATACGGGGAATCACCCGCGCCCTTATCCGTTAAAGGAACATAATCCCGGAGAACAGGTTTGTTTCGTTTAAACAAAAGTCGTTTCAGGTCATTCATGGATATCCGGGGACTCGATGTAGTCGATTTCAAACTCATTTACCGTGTCGATTTGGAACTCAGCAAAGACACTACTCCCTTTACCAATGGCTGAAAAGCCCCTTGAGACCGGGTTTCCAACAGGGTCACCCTCGCCAAAGTATTCACCACCCCCAAAATACTTACCGCCCCCGAAGTAATTGACGTTACTGGCACCCGACCGGCCCTTGATGGGGACCAGTAAATTGGTTGTGGCATTCTCATCACCCCACTCAAAGGTAATACTGAGTTCACATTCCCCCTGTCTGCGGTAATAAACACGCCCTTCGAGGAAGTTTTCATAGTCAAAATCTTGTAACGGCATCTTTCTGATAGTGGAAATCGATGCACTGCCCGCATCACCGGCTATTCCAGCACCATTTAAATCGTAAATATTCCCGGAATCATCCCCAAACAGGACAGTTTTATTGGTGGAGTCGGGGAGTTCCATATATACCGCCGCCTTGGTGGTGAAATTAGAGGCGTGGGCCGTTTTAAAGATACTCCACGGGCTCTTCTCTGAGTTAATCAGGTTCTTATACAGGACCAGGATAGACGTACCTACCCAAAACAATATCTTCTGGTTGGTCTGGTCATAAACAGCCCTGGCGGTGGTTAAATCCTTAACGGTCTCTCGAATGGGTAGAGAAATATCATCTGTCCCAACATCACCATAGGCTACAGTCGCCCTCAAGGATTCAATCACACCCCCGTCCCGCATGTAGAAGACATCATCCCCGGCATTAACAAAGGAATCTGCATCAATAGCGCCTGAGCCGCCGTAGAATGGCTCTAGCTTGTAGTTTGTTGAATCGTCGCCTATCAGCTCGAATAACTGCCCGCCCTCCGTAGAGATGATTGTAGAGCGTTTGAAGCGGATGAGACCATTTATGGGTTGTAAGTCCGGGGTAAGGATATAGAACGCTTCACTGCCTGTAGTAAAACTACTATCGCCTGCCCGCTTGGTGGTATCCAAGACTTCCCGGTTCTCGAACTGGGAGAATACCAGCATGTGCGGGTTCTTACTGGTTGGTGAGCCATTGCCATCCGCGACATTCGCAAACACAGCACGCCCATCCTGGACCAGCCCATACTTGGCGTAGAAGTGAGTCGTGGCTAAGCCTGTGGTGAGGGCTGCTAGAGTGGTCCCGTCCCACTCCCAGACCCGGTCTTCCTGCATTCTATCCACAATAATAATCGTGGAATCCAAATCCCACTCGAAATGGTGGAGTTCTGAATCGACATCAATGGTTCCGCGACTGGTGAAAGTCGCTCCATCCCACTCATACATGGTATTGCCAGAGGCTACGAGGGTTGTTTTAACCCCAGCCCGGGTAATTAACTGGTGGATGCCGTGGATTTCAGAGGTATTGGTGCTGGTATCGAGCAAATCGAATGCCGCTCGACGTTTGAACTTGGTATTCCCTAAGCCTAGCTCGAAGTTCTGACCAGATATGGCTTCATCGGGCGATACGGCGATGTCATTGAGTTCATTGATTCCGCCGCCAAAGGTAAATTTCACGACCTGTAGCTCTTACCATACGATTTCGGTGGGTCTCGGTGTCTGAGAAAGTTCATTAATGTGCCTTGAGCCATCTGATACTCTCCATCTTGTTCCAGATTAGCCAGGTCTCTCTCCTTTTCGACCATATATACGAATCTTCTTGAGGCCATATCCGCGAATGCCTGAGACTCAGCCTCTGTCGCGAAGGGGATTGGGTCGGTCGAATTAGAGACTGTCTTATCTTCCTCGTATTCAAATTCATAAGTCCGTATCGCGTCCGGCACCTGGAATAATCCAATTTGTTTGGATGTATTCTGACTCCAATACCACCAGTTCTCCTTGCCCTCGTTGGTTTTGTAGTCGTGATGGAGCCGTCTTAATCGATCCTCGCCGCCATTGAATTCATAAAGTCTTTCGGCATCGTCTGTGGTCAATACCAGATAGGGATGGTCACCCCAGAAACGCACGAAATTCGCTGGCAGGGCATAGTTTCGCTGGCCCACCACGGTTGTAATCGTACCCAGGGTCTGCGCGCGCTCATAATCCAGAGAGAAAAAGGATAACAGACCATTAAGTTCAGTCTGAATCGCATTCTTCGCTACCCGAAGGGTCGCTTCGTGCTGATTATCATTAAAGTTAGTGAGTAAATCGTCATCACCCTTAATGATATAGGCATTGACCAGTACCCGATTGACTGCGCCCAGAAAGTCCATTATTGAATATGGTTCTTACCGAGCTTTGCTATCAACCCAGACCGCAGTATGTCGTATACCGTGTCAGGCTTGTTGACATAAGCACCCGGAATACAACCAGTCGGATTGACTATCAGAATCTCCTGCTCGTGAACCTCACCATTGGGAGTTTCGACCATACAGGTAATCTTGATATCACGGCGCACTGTCTCAACCGGGGGCTTGGGTGGTCGGTCTTCTGGTACGGGCTTGCGAGTGGCTTTCAATACCATTGACTCCAGTTGTGCCTTGGTCGCCTTGGAATTGTACTCCACGCCCAGTCTATCAAGCTTTTTCTTTAACTCTTTAACCGTTGCCATACTTTTCTCCGAAGAGTCAGGGGAGCCAAATATCGCTGCAGTTGATGCAATAGCCATACTAGCTCCCCTTAGTTTATGCGAACAAAGTCCACTTAAGCCAAACAGTACCCGTTACCGTTGCTGCCGTATCGGTAACATCGGCATAAGCATCTGCCAGGTTAAGATAAACCGTGTGCGCGTCTGCTGCTTCAAGCTTTAAATCACAAACATGAGTAAATAACTCCGCTGTTCCAGCCAAATCAGCCAGTACAGGAGTAGATGCGCCGCCCATGATATCCTCAAAAGCCGGGGTTCCACCAAGAACAGCAACCGCACCAGAGGCAACCACACTACCAAGGCCAATTTCAGGCGTATCGGTTGTTGGGGTACCAGTTGTCAGCGTGACACCCACATTGATACTGGAAGACTCAACGTGCAGTGGCCCAGCCGGGAAGGTGTAAATCAACGAGCCCGTCCCCAGAGAAGCATTATCACCAATGGTAATCGCTGCACTCGTCAGGGTTAGTTTCGTGATGTGACTACGCCCATCGCCGTACTCAGTTGCAGTAACGTTGGTCCCCGCAGTACCAACATTTACGTTGGTTGTATCGTCTGCTAGATTTTTATGCATTTCAAAATCCTCTTAGGTTAAAGGAAAGCCCCCCGAAGGGGGCTAACCACGTTACTCGCCAGTGGCCAGAGTACGGATACGGGTAATCCAGTTGTCGTTAAGAATCTTACCGACTAACCAGCCCTTCCAGCTCAGGGGCGCGATTTCCGCTTGAGGATCAGCAACGGTTGCCATCCTCTGCCCTTGAGTCAGGATTACAGCCGGAATACGGTCTCCGGTCATATAGGACTCTTTAGTATGATTCTCGCCCAGACCCACGGAACCAACCGCATCCATCGCGATGATATACGAATCGTACACATCGTTCAGGACATCCGAAGTACCCCGGAAACCAGCGGCTGAAGTTGTTGCTTCATCAGCACTGATTAGAGAGTCTTCTTCGGTCTCTGCCCAACGAACACCATTGGAATATCCAATCTCGAAGGGGAAGGTCTGCGTGTAACCACCATAAGCTTCAACCGGAATGAAGTCCGCAATATCACGAATATCATCGCCAACATCCACATGGCAGATACCCATGTAAGATGCACGCAGCGGTGAAGTTCCGATATTGGTAGAACCGAATCCGAAGGGCAGGAATTTCTTACCGCCTTGACGGTTAATCAGGTTCTGCGCGTACTTAATATCGTTGGCTGCGATGGCAGTTACGATGGCTGTTGCCGGTGTTACACCATTACCCAGTCGAACCTGAGTAGCTGCCTGGAATACGTCAGCCATCAGCTCATTGTAGGTGGCACCTGCGTTCTCACCCAGGGTCAGCATAAACTTCGCTGCACGGGCGTTAACGGACATCAGGTCCAGTTCTTCAGTGAGGTAGATGGTGTTGCCGTACTTGAGCATCTGCGCGGTGATGGGCGTGATGGTCGGTACAACGCCAGTCCGGGTCGGCAGTGACAGGGCACCAGAGAGTTCAGTCAAAGGCGTGGTCGCCTTGGTCAGATTCTCGATGCGCTCCCACTTAACCGAGTCCGTGCCTGCATTGCGCTGCAACATACCGGGAAGTGTTCCGTTGAGGAACGGTGCGCGTACTTTCGCTGCTTCGAGCAGCATACGCATGAGTTGGTAGTCGACGGGATATTGATTTAATCCCCCCGCACCACTACTTGCAATAGTCATATCAAATTACCTTGGGCAAATGCCCACTTTATGCACTAGGCATCTTGTGACAGCCTGTGTGCATAATTCATAAATTCCCCAGAGTCCATCTTATCTAACTCCTGATGGAGAGAGTCCACTTGTACTGTGGCACCTCCCTTCTGGGATTCCTTTAAGGCTCTTTGATTTTCAGCGACGTTTGAATCAATGACATTGACATTCTTGGCAGCCCATTCGGGAGTTAGAATATCCAGCGCCTGTTGATAGGCTTCTGGATTCGTGTGCCGGTTCTGCCATACCTTTTCGAAGGCAGGATTCGAGCGCACTTCTTTCTCCAAAAACAGTTCCGCCATGTCAGGGTCACCACCAACGCTTTCGTTGATTTTCCCTACCGCCTCGGCGATCTCTTTGTTCAGCAATTCTTGCTGTTGACTATTGGCAAGCTCGGCAGTCTGAGCCGAAGCCGTATCTACCTTCTCGGTGAGTTGATTAATCTTCTCGGCAAATGCCGCGAAATCACCCACGTTGTCGGTTGACTGCTTCGTTTCAGCCTGTTGACTTGTGCTCTCAGCCGTCTCCTGAATACTGCTCGCCAGGTCGGCCATCGTTGTTTGAGCAGTTGCATCCTCTGTTGATACAGTCTGTTCATCACTCATAATATTCTCCAAAATATGAAAGCGCAAGCTCGAACCCGCGCCGTTGGTTGCTCAAAGCCTTCCACTCTTCCGTATTATCGGGTGTATTTTCTGTCTCGTGATTATGAAGTGGTATTTCAGGCCGCTCCTTTCTCACTTCCCGCATAACGGTTTGGAAGGTCTCATTTTGCCGTAAAATCTCTAATTCTGGGGTCAAAATCTTCTTCCTCCCCACATTATCCACTTCCTCGTGGAATACTTATTAGCAGCGGTAACTACTGGCGTACCCACCGATAAACTGATACCCAGTATATCAGCACTGGGCCGGGTACTGGTTGTCCAGATAACATTAGAACCGTCAAATGATGGGGTGCCAACAACTGAACCGGCTGCGCCTGCACCATTAACCAGGGCAAGGCTATCAGAATGCACTGATTTAGCCGCTGTGTCTGATACTGACGCACTGATTGATGAAACGGTGGTTCCGTCAAATAACGTAAATCCGGGGGCCACATCAACCGTCGATACATTGGTATCTAGTGCCGTTGGGCCTTCCAGTGTTGCAGTCAGGTTAAAAGTCGGGTTAACCGACGTGGATATGGTTACATCGTCATCCGTTGGAACCGTTAACGTGTCAATGGATGCGGTGTACCCACTAGCCAAACCAACCGCGACAAATATTGCAATGTCATTGCCTGCACTGGCATCCAGATTAAACTGAAAATTACTAGTGGTTGGTGTATGCGGATATCCCGACCACAGCACCGACCCACCGATAGACTGCGATAACATCACCGTATCTGATACTAAAGCGGTTGCATATTCACCAGATTGAGCATCATTTGCGCCGATTGAAACGCTACCGTGGTTCGTAAAATCACTAAACCCGAAACTCAGTAATCCGCCTGCCTGGACATCATTGGGGATAGTATTGCCATTTTGCGTAAATCCTAACAATAAGTCAGGTGGTGACGCCCAAACCTTAGAAAGCGAAATCGCCGTATCACCGCTAGCCGCGCCCAGATCATCTTGAATAATAACCTCTGCCAAATCAACGTCATCACCACCAATTAACAAGGCTGTGCAGAGATAAGCTCCTGTTGGTGCGCTGTTGATAGATAACTGAACACCGTCTGTAATTAGTGTGCCAGAGATATCAAACTCAATCGTCGCCTCTGCGGTTGGGTCGGCACCTGATGCGAAACTAGAATAAAGCGTCCTATTCGTGTTCGATGTTGCAACAACATCTTGCGCTGAAAAACTGGCGCTCCCCTCTGTGGTGTCGTCCATTGCGCCGACACTGATAAGCGCGTGAGCCACAATCGCCGCATCGACCGTGCCATAAGACACAAACAAAAGTACTGCTTTGGGCGTGCCGAAATCCGTTATGGTAAGGTCAGTTGTTCCACTGGTCGGTAATGCACCATTAACCGTTTCGAACCTTGCGCCGGGGTTAGCTACTGCACTGGCAAAGGTTAGTGTCGGAACGCCTTTAACACTTAAGGTAACATCGTGAAGACCATCTGGTGCGCCTGTAGCCGTACCCGACAGGACATACATTTTGCTGTATATCGCGGCGGTCGTATCGTAATAATAAGATTTTAATGTAAAGGCTTCAGATGTAACGGTTATCTGGCTTTCACAGTACATCGTATCCGCTGACGCGATTGGCGCATCTCGCGTGCCTGCTGTGATGTGCCACTTATCACCATTGTCGAAATCGTCATCGGTGCCAGATGTAATATCGCCTACTGTCGTCGGGGTGGCGCGGGTCGTGGTATTTGTATTTATCGCCGATACGTTGTCATCCGTAATATTACGCAGGATATCGCCAACTAAAGTATTAGATGCGCTCAGCGTAGTGCTGGCGTCTTGCATATAAGCGGTGTTATTGCCGCCATCATGAACGTCGGTAATCTCGCCACCAAACAGGCTTAATATGGAGTCCGTTTGAATTAACAGGCCATCATAAATAGCCGATTCGGTATAAGCCGTTGTCGTCAGTGGCCCGAAAGCCTCTACCGTGACGTTAGTCGATGCGTCTTCTGCGCGTAAATGAATATACGTCGCAGTCCCAGGAATTAAGCCCGGTATATCGTCAATTGAATTCGCGCCTGCTGAAATATTCCCGCTCTTGCGAGAATTGCTGGCGATGGTTGATTCTAATTCGCTAGCACTGGACGAACAATAAACATCATACGTTCCCGCCTCGTCAGAGGTGAACGTGATATCCGCTTCGGTGGGGCCGTCTGCCCCTTCGGCTGCTGTTTTTAAGGTAATAACCGGGCCAGTTGCATCTGCCGAGGTAGGGGTCGGGATGGTGACCGGCGTTTGTATGCGCATCACCGGCGCGTGCTCGGCAACCGTTGGGGTATTAAAAGGCGTTAGAATCCGACCCCCGACAACATCATGGTCTTCATCGCGGATTAATGGCGCATAGAAAATTAAATTCGCGGGACGTATGGTTAGAGGCGATATGCCTTCAGCGAGACTAGCAATTTCAGCATCGCTTAAATCAACATTCCAGGCGGCGCATTCTGCAAGCCTGCCTGATGCGTAATTACCGGGGGTCGAGTCCCCAAGCCTGCCGATTGAAACCCGGTTAGGCTGGTTGATCGCTATATTATTTATTGCTGTTCCTTCGCCGCCAGCGTCAAGAAAAACAGACTTATCGGTTGCTGATCTTGTAACACCGCAAACATGATGCCATGTATTAACTGACATGGACGTAGTGGATTCGCATGTCGCTGTACCACCTGCATCTTGCACTAAAAAGCGAGCACGATCACTGGTTCCAAGCGGGTCAAGCCAGGTCCTGTGTATATTATCCCCGGCGCTGTCAAACATACCCCAAAGGATGCCCGCAGCCGCCATGTTATCCACATAAGCCCAACAGGATAGCGTGTAAGCCGAGCCTAGTGTCGGCGCGGTATCGACTTCCAGATATTCACTTGACGCATCGTCAAATAAACGAGCCATTATTAAGTTTCCTGGATTTCAATAAATACCAATTCAGCATCGCCCGGACTCGCTGTACCGCTGGCGGCATCACGTTGAACGCTCATCCTGAAATATTCACCTGCGGCAACAGAGTCCATATCCGCGCCATCTGTAAACGTAATGGTTGCATAGTCGACTTCACCGTCCGCACTGGCTGATGTTGCCGTCACTGAATTTGCCGCAGCAAATGCCTTTGTATCCAAATCATCCGCATCGTCTGAGACTGATTTAAAAGCAACATCCCAAACACATGTATCTGTGCCTGGCGTGCCTGATGAGGTAAACATCCAGCCCAGCGTTACCGTTATTCCGGTTGTCGCCGCATAATGCCGAGGCATAAAGCCCGGAAATTCCACGGATTCAGACGTTGCGTCGTCAAAATCCAGTACCAAAACACCGTTTCTCGTATCAAAAGTCGCGTAATTTGTGCTCGGCGGTTCTGACATCGCTGGAACAAAAACGCATAAAGTGTCACCACTTGCCATAATTACTGCCTCTTATTAAGGTTTAGGGACGCCACCGGCATCCCAAAATGCTTTTGCGACCAAGTACTTTGGATAAGTTCTTTGCCCTGGATATTCCATATTCCCCCAAGTGCCTTGCGATGAGTAAGTCGCATGTGAGCCGAAAACGCAGGCCGCCTTTACCCCTTTCGAGGCTAGCCACTGAAAATAATAAATGTAATCATCTTCACAAACAGAGTCTCTCGCATATTCGGCTATTTTGCCATTCGGATCACTACCGCTGAATCCATTATGATCGCCACATTCATAGAGATATATAGGGATGCCTTTTAGGGTTAGGTGATGGCTGTCTACATAAGTGGCTAATTCATCTGCGGGCACTTGGCCTGTCGAACTAGGCCCTTGCACCCAGTCGGAAAGCTGTTGCATGGTAGCCGTTTCCCATCCGACAAGGTCGCGCCAGTTATAATAGGGTGCAATCGCAAACCCATCCAACGCATCACGATAGCCCACAACGGCTAATTTAGCGCCCGCCGCACCATTATTGGCAGCTTGGTCTGCGCCCATTCTAAAAATATTCGCGGCACCGACTTCGGTTTCGCACAAATCCCACATTTCCATTTCACGCTTTGCCGCTTCCTTGGGTCTGCCGTCAGCAGATGGGACGCCTTTTTTCCAACGAATCAAGGTAACTTCCTCTAATCCCGTTGGGAATCTCACCATCGCCTGCGAACTGGCTGACGTTGTGAATGTCCCGTAGGCTTGAGAATCTATGCCCGACAATTCAAAAGTACCTGCGCCGACATTGGCGACTGTGTATTCGACATTACCATTAGTATCGTAATTTAATTCTGTCATTCCGTTGATGTTGATAAATCTTATCGTATCACCATTGGCTAGCACTTTATGCGACCCTGCCGGGGTTGTATAAGTAATCTGGCAAGGGTTTGCTTTAGTTGCAGCGGTGACTGTGTGCGCTGATGCTAGAACGGCAAAGTTATCATTGTCGATTTTATGCACCCATCGTTGAGCGCCGTTGGCATAGCCGTTTAACTGGGTGATTTGATTGCTGAACAATATAACCGAATCACCATTGACCAATCCGTGGGCAGTCTCTGCCGCTATTGATGTTGACGGGGTAAAGGTGGAATCTGTCGAAGCTTGGTCGCCATAGATAAACCAGGAATTTTGATCTTTGAATGCCGCACTGGGATTCCATGTTTCGTTTGAAACCTCATACATGATCGGCCCATTGGCAAATTCATAATGTAGCGCGTGTTGTGCTGCGATTTCTGACACGCAGGCATCAGTAGCTTGATGGGGCAAGCAAGTCCAAAGTTGCGCGCCCAATTCGTTAGCCGCTTTAGCCTCTACTTCAGGCGGGACGGTTGTCCCCACGTCTTCCTGCCCTTTTTCGACTGACCACGTTATATGATTAATAGTAGGGATATCTGCCACATCACGAATATTGCGTAACTCTGCGATTTGCCATTGCATTGTCCGAATCAAGGGGCATGAGCCTGTATCACCCGCCAAATCGGTTTTAAATATCGGGGATAAAACCTTGCCCGCCTCAAAATCTGCCAAGTCGTCTTTTCGAAACAAATGAGCACGCCAGCTTGTGCCTGTTCCACTAAGAAAATCAACCTTCAAATTACCTGCTGTTCGGGCTTCACCATTTACGGTGCCTGCTGAATAACTGTATTCACGGTCGCGATAGATATTTTTATCATCGGGAGTAAGGGAGAAGTTTGTCCCACCTGCGGGAGCAACACTAGATTGATTATCTGCCGTACTATAAGCACTGTCCGATGTTTGCGTAGTTGAATCTACAGTAAATTGGGTGACTTGGTTACTGCCATTAACAGCATCAACCGTGACTTCTGCACCACTATTCAGGGTAATGACATCATTGACATTATAACCACTAGTACCGCCTGAAAATGTCCCCTCGTCAGTGGGCGAGTTGTCATAACTGGTTTCATCCTGGCCGTTAATTAACCGAACAATGGTTGATTGTAGCGTTCCCTCATTCCATGCCGCAGTGCCAGTGCCAAACCATCTAAGGATATACCTATCAGTGGAGTCTATCGGGTACGAATTTCCGAAACTTAAAGTCCACAGCCCATTATTGGCGTCTGGATATCCGTTTGAATCGCGGGCACCAACAAAACCACTTAGTTGCGACCCTCTTAAAAAATCAATGAAGGGATGTGTTCGCGCCCAGTAAGTGGGATCTCCCGTTCCGATACCATAAATCATCCGTTCGCCGGTGTGGATCTTCTTCGTGCCGTCTTCGTATGCGTGATAATACGCTGATTTGCTGTATGCTAGTCCCATTAGTGTACCGTTATATTCATATTGTCAGTATCCATCATCAGGGCCATCAGGATAGCTTCTTCATCTTGTCGCCTGCGCTTGATAAGCCTGAGAATCTCGGCTTGCTCCTGTAAATCGAGTATGAATTCACGTGCTGCCAGTAAATCTCGAATGAGTATCTCACGTCTTATTAATAATTCAAGTGCCGCTGAAGCGGAGAGGAGGTCGATTTCGGCCTCGACTTGAGCTTCTTGCGCCTGCAAGATATCAATCGCCTGCTCGAATCGCTGAACCTCTTGACCAATGCCTTGAGCGCTTTCCTCGACCGGAATGGGCGGTATTTCAACATCGAAGACCTCCGTATCGCCCTTGAAGTTTAGTAATTCGTGGAAGCTCGTTGGCTTCTTGAGTCTTCTTCGTATGAAGGGACCGCCACCAATTCCCGGCCTGTAACCGGTTACTGCCACCTCGCCAATTAACAGCCCTAATGTATTGATGCCCCTCGAATTGAGGCCAAACGTATTCATTGTGGCGTAATTTCACTGAGGTCTTCATTGGTGTCGAATACATGCAATGGCGTGACATCATCAGTATCATAAATAATCAGTGTGTTGCCAATCTTATCCCATTTTCGCTTACGAAATGCAGATTGGTGGAGTTCCTCTAGCTGCGTTTCCTGCAAGGCTGACAGACCAGAACCTGCGGCGACAAATGTACCATCCACCTGTGTTTCCAGCACCGTTACATCGCCCGCCGTTCCAGTAGCCTTGATAACCTCACCACCCAGCCCGCCGATTAACTTACCGCCCCGGATAGAGGTATATCCCGAACCGCCCCAGAATTGAACCTGCCAATCTGGGTTGAACTGAAGAATAATCTGCGTAAATACACCGGGGTTGTTGGCATCTTCCAGTTTGCCCTCTGGCCTGGCGACATCACCCCGGAAATCCCAGTTAACGCCGTCACTCAACATACCAACAGGGCTTGCCATCTGGTCTTCAATATAATCCGCTATCGCTTGCACCGTTGCCGTGGTGTCCGGGTTGGTAATCAAGAATAGCTTATTGAAATAATCAAGTTGAAACGGCATAGAAATCCCTAAAGTTCTTTTCGTAATCCGCTAACTGCTCGGTCAACGTATCAACAATCAGGGTATGATGCGCGATTTCCTCTTTGGCTAGTTTTACCTTATCGGATAAATGCCGGATGTTAATATTGATATCCACAATAGAAGCACGCATTGATGCCTCGTCATACTGCCCTTCGTTTATCAAAGACAGATAACGCTTCTTTTTCTGAATTTCGTGCGCGACACTGGTTTTAAAGCTGTCCAGTGATAGTTTCGAAGTCTCAAGCAAAGACCTGTGTTTATCCAGGTCTCGCCTGATAACGACATCAACACCTTCAACAAAAAAATCCGGTTTCATTAGACATATACAGTATTGGTGATTCGGGTAGTCGATGCCGAACCCCCGCCTGTCCCGATTGTGGTGTCGGCAGTATAGCCCTTGATCTTGGTCGCTGCTGCCGAGGTGTTTCTAACCACCACCCGAGCCTCGATGTCTGCGACATACTGCATTGATGCGGAGGCGGTTCCGTTCGCTTCTTTGAACTCAAAGACAATCATCACATAAACATCATCAGCCGTATCAACCAGTGCTATCGGGACACAGTTCAGCTCTATCGCATCACCCGTGGTCTGGCCGGTAATCGGCGGGTCAATCGTGCAGTTGTCATTGTCTGTAATCGCGCTGATATATGAAACCGCAGTTTGAGTGCTGTTATAGACCAGATCACCGACCTTGGCATTAGTGAATGCACCGGTCTCCTGGATAGTCGTGGTTGTTGCGGCATCTGCTGCCACGATAACGACATTCGACAAAGTAAATACACCCGTTGCAGCCGCGTAGGAGTCATATCGGATGACGTATTCCTGATTGTTGTCACTAACATCCCTCAAAACCAAAGTACCGCCCAAAGTCTTACCGGGCACGTCTGCGGGTACAGTTCCATCGACAGTCAATGTCGCATCGCCAGCAACCTCGCCACCCGTTGCGGAGAATTCGGTCTTTTCAATTGCACTGCCAGCACTCAGCAACCGGAAGCAACTCGCATAATCATATTGCAACAAATTACTGATAATCATGGTAATAGAGGTCGGTCTTGCCCTTGGTGTTCCAGTCGCATCGATAACCGAGAAGTTATTTTCCTCGGTCGTCTTGTAATCGATGGGAACAACGCCCCTTGAGAAAAAGTAACTAGTACCCGCAAGCGTACCAAACGAAGATTCCGCGACAGGTACGATAACCTCAACCGTCAAACCAGAGGCATTAAACCGATTCGATCCGTCAACCTCGATATTCTCACCGTCAATGTAAGTGCCGCGAGTATTCCTGAGCAATGCTGTATTGCTAGAACCAGCAGGATTAGAAACTACGATAGAAGTGGCACCAGATGTTGCGCCCGTTACCGTAGCGCCCTCAGAGACCGTGCCGGTGATGGTTGAATAGTTAACCGCGTAATCGAGACCGATCCATTCCTCGCCATCCAGGCCGTCATAATCAAGCGTACTGCCCCTGCGAGCCGTGTACTTATTATACTCGTGCATCTGGGCAAGTGACGCTTGATTCAAATCAATCGTAATACCATATTCTTCCGCTGTGCCGTCATCGTTAATATCGACCTGCGTATTAGCAAAGGCATAGGTTGGCAAAACATTATTATCAAACCAAGTCGTTAAAGCTGGGCCTTGATTCGCTGGCGCAAGAGCGTCTTTCGTTGCATCACCCGTCGAATCAGGCGAGGTTAGGTTGTCCGCAGTGGTATCGAACGGTGTCAGCGGGTCGCCGACATAGTACCCGTGAAAGGTATAGGTTGGGTTTGTCCCGTCGATCTGCGTGATAATCATCCTCGCGCCAGTTGTGCCACCGATAAGCTCATCACCGACCGTAAAGTCATCCGTTGTAACCGCCGTGGTAGTGATAGAGAAATATCCCGTGGTGTTGTTGATGTCCGCACCAGATGACAGTCCCGCCGATACATTACCGCCAGTGGTGGTATTCATTCGGATGACCGCATAAGTATGCTTGGAACCGTACTTATTCGCTTTAACCGTCAGATAACCCAAATCAATCGTCGGAAAGTTCGCAGTGGTATAGTCTGTGATAGGGATAGCCCGATCCATGTGACCATCCACCCACCAGTCGTTATCGGTCTGGTCGGAGCCGGTAATCTTAGTGCCATTCTGGAAGATATAAACATGAGTGTCTGAAACCAGCGCGCCCTGAGTGTAGACGTTGCCCCAGACCATCTCACCCGTAATCGCTGCTGCGGATTGGGTTGCGGTATGCGAAGTACCTGCCTCGGTAATCGTGCCTGAACCTGTATCCCAGTCATTTGCCAGAGCATTCGAGTCGGGCCGAATCCAGAGATAATCTGTTCCACCACCCGTAATAACAACATCCAACAACGTACCGGCATCGCCTGAAGCGTGTGTAATGTCCTGACCGATATCACCTTCGACAATCGCGCCACCGGATGTGACAGGAACTACAACAATACCTGTATTACCCGTGCCATCGCCGGGGAGGTCTCGTTTCCAGCCTGACGTTTTAAGCGCACACCCGGTAAAGTTCTGGTAGTCGCCGATAATATGCTGCATTGACTTGAGGTCGATAAACCAGGGGTCTATCTCGCCCGCATCAATCTTGCCGATAGTGTATTCACCCGGCGTTTCAGCAGAAAAGATAAGCCCGTCGTCCTGCTGCGTCGGGAGGGTCATTAAATCCTCTGTCGCGCCATAGACATCAATCATCTTTTGTGTGTCGGTTTTTGCCGTTGTACCAGTCCATCGGATCTGCTTGCGGCGGTTATCATCAAGGTAGTAAACCGTAAACTTACCCGATAGGATTGTATCTGACATTTTCTAAACTCCTGCTACAAAATTGGGTTTTGCTCTAATAAAACAGTTGCGGAAAATCCACTACTGGTAACTTGCGAGATACCAGAAAAAGCCCTATAGCGCGGGCTATCTAAATCATCTGACTTACGACATTTATAAACGATATCGACAGGTGTTGTACCCGCGTAACTCTCCGATGCCACTCCCGCAACCGTATCTTCATTCATTAATTGTGTGAAAGGCGAGTCTTTTAAAAATATGGATGTTTGGACATTAGTTAATAGCGCCAATGAAATTGAATCCCTCACTGTAACCGTTAATGTTACGGGCTGAACAACTACCGTTACCGTAATGCCTGCTGCATCGTCCCAGCTAAAATTCTTGCTGCCGCCCGTGGCAACTGGGCTAATCCCATCAACCGTACAATCAATTAAATTTAATGTAAGTGTTCCTGATGTCGCTAGAAATCTAACATGCGAATCATTGGCATCATCCGTTGCGCCAAATCCAGTAAATTCAATCCCTCTCAAGGTGATATCTGCCGTCACCGAAGTGCCGAAATCAATAGCGTGGTGCGCGTTAGTCCCTTTAGTGAACACCATATCATCTAACTTGCCATCGGTGTCCGTGGCTGAATTATAAACCAGTGCGCCGGTATCCGCAGCTACTTCAGATAATAGGATAAATGTGCCTGTCATCGTTGTGGCAGGTGCAGTAATGGTATTGCACTGTGTAAACACGCACATGGTAATATTAGCGGTAGACAGGAAGGTAAACGTATCCCAGTCAAAGAACTGGCAAACGTCTAAATCACAAGTACCTGCGGTATGAACAAAAGTCCCTTTCGACCTTGTTCCCAGCGCGGACCAGATAATATTAGTCCACTCGCATACCGTGCTTGAGTTAAGAATCTCTATCCGATTAAAGCCTGTTGAAACAGCGTCATTGGTAAGATTATTTTCCTGCTTGCGCCAGAATAAAACCTTATCCGCATCCACAAACCGACATGCCGTGCCAGATATGCCGATTGAATGAAATCCCTGCGTTTGATACGCACCATTTTGAAGCTCTAATAAGCCCCACCGAGTACCGTTAACATTGCCCACCGCCTCTGCACCGGCAAAGGTCGCGGGGCCGTTCGGTGTCACATCACCTAACGTGTATTCAATGTCTCCGCGTCCATAACGTATTGCATCCATTGCAATCGGGTTGCCTTTCGTCGGACCACTGGTTGTCGGTAAATCTGCAAGCACCCCTACCCACCGTTCGGAACCACCTGAACCTGAAACATCGGCTGTTGCAGTATTGGGATCAATGACATACGGCACCCATGAATCAAATTCCAGCGTATCGCTGCCGCCAATATAGAACTCATCATAAGCAGAGGACGACGAGCCGACTATCATGCGCAGCCCACCGCCTGCCTTTGTGTCCAGTGAACCAGCCGCGTCATACTTAATAAAACCAATTACGCAACCATCGGTAGGAACAGTAAACGTAGTACCCAGCGCGTCAATAATGAAACCCTTGACCGCGTTCGTCCATGCGCCTTTGCTAATACAGTCAGACCCCTGAATAAAAAAGTCAGTTTCTGGATTACCCAAACCAGCACCGCCTGTACCAATAGCGGTAACGGTAGTGGCGCTTTCAAGCCAGAAGGTCGTGAGATTAGTGGCGTATGCCGCTGCTGCCATTATTTTTTCGCCTTCTTCTTAACAGCTTTTTTCTTCACGGGCTTGTCTTGAACAACCCATCCCCGTAATTCGGCATAATCACGATTGGCCTGATTATCTTCAACCTCGATTATTGCGCCTGACGGTTTTTTAACTTTCATTATTTAGCCACCAAATATCCTGATATGAATGCGGCGAATATTGCTATTGCCACGCATAATACTACAAACCGTGTGAACTCCTGCTGCGGTGTCAAGATTAACCACCGTGGTTGCCCTTCCACCATGCCGCGATGGATGCTGCAATACCGCCTAAAATACCCAATACTGACCATTGAATCACGGCCCTGGTTACAGCCTCCCGTCGTTCTTTTGCTGCTATTTGTGCATCAATTTCAGACTGCGCCCACCGATGATGCAGCGCATGTTTCTTCGGCTCAATCGTATCCTCATGCCGCAGAATCTTTAGCACGCGCCCTTCCAGCTCGTCCATTTCTTCAGGCGTCATTGCAATACTACCCACAGCCATATCGAGGCCCAGCAGGTAATGTTTTTATCGAGGCAGGTTGGGATGACCATTGAAATAACTCCTTTGCACCCTGCAACGTGGCGGCTGTTACCGTAAACGCGGAAAATCCGATAATTATGAACAACGCGATTACCGCGATATGTATCCCGGCAGTATAAAGATTTTTCATGAGCCACATTAGTGTAATGCCTTAACGTGAGACTTCATCGCTTCACTGGTTCCACAGTCTTTCTCTCTAATGATGGTTCGCTCAATAATCCCAGCTTGCGCAACAGGCGCATCCTGAACCACAGCTTCCTCATTAACCTGTTCGATATCTTGGCTTTCCTCCGCATACAATCGCTTCACTGTTTCTGAGTTAGTAAACCATCCCGCCCCGAACAAAGGGATGACAATCGCACCCGCTTTTGCCCAGTTAACTGCTCTCTCGCCAGGGGTTAGTCTTTTCCCCTCGACCTCGCCCTTTCTTCGCTGTTCCATTAGAAGTGAAAGTTCAGGCCCACGCCATACGCGGGCTTTTCATCATTATCCAGAACAACAGAGCCATTTAACAATAGCTTGTTATCGCCCAGTCGCTTGCCAAATCCCAATGCAACGGCGTTATTGCTGGTATTGGCGTCATATCCAACACCCAAACAGCCTTGATTGGAATGGGTGCTCATATCGAAATGACACTGAGAGATTGCCACCGATGCCGCACGGTCGCTCTCAACTGTTGAGTTATTAACTGTTGTATTCTCGGTGTAATAGTTATTTGTCACACGGTTATAGCCTGTGGCAAATGCCAGCCCTGCCCAGATTGTTAACAATGCAGTCAGGGTGAATAGTGATAAATGTCTCATTTGCTCCTCGCGTTACCGACGACATGCGCCAAAAAGTAGAATCCAACAATAATCATAAAAGGCGGGTTTACAACCTCATCGAGGACTTTGAATAACCAGTCCACCGCAGGCGTATCGCCGCCAAACATCAGACCGAGAGCAATCATTAGCAAGACTAAAGCAAGCCATGCCGCAGTAACCGCAAAGGTAATCACCCTACGGGAAATGCTCATGCCCTGCGTGGCTTTGGCATAGTCCAGCTTCCACTCAAGTATCTGGAAGTTAGCCCGCGCCTTTTCTTCCTCGGTATAAAACATGGCATCAATGCCATCGATTGCGCCACCGACTACTTTTTCAGCGGTTTCACTTTTACCTGATAAAAAACTTAGCCAGCCCATTATGCCTCCGGGTTCACGGGGTCGCCCGCATCGTCTAGTATTTCATAATGTACATGGTTAATCATCGCGGGTTTCGAAGGGTCGCGATAACGACTAGAGATATCCTGTGAAGACCCCACCACATCCCCCGCATGGACTTCATCACCATGCACACACGTTGGCTCGACATAGAAGAGTCTATGCCTTAAACCGTCGTTCGCCATCACTTCGACATATCGAAATGACAGGTCGTCTCCATAAGGATAGCCTAATTTGGTAATAACACCATCGACCGGGGTTTGTATCTCGGTATCGGGATAACAGGCGTAATCGATACCTTTGTGTGTTCGAGTGCCTCTCGACGCCCCGAACTCACCTGACCCCCATGGGTCGTTCATGCGCTTTGGTAGTGTGCCGTTAATCATTCAGCCTCGGCTTCCAGGGGGAGAACTTCTTGCATGTCCCCGTTTTCATCCCGTTTTACTCGAAATCCAGCGCCTTTTTCAATATTGACTACAACAGAAGGCTGTTTTTCCTCGGATGTTCCACGTGGAGCCTCTTCGGAGTTCTTTTCTTTCTGGTGTTTAATCTCTAATTCGATGCGCTCGAGCTTTTCCTTCTCGTCCTTAATTTTTCCAATGTCTTGCAAGAAGTCAGCGGTACGCTCCATTTGAGCCTTGAGTGCCCGGATTTCTTCTCTGAGCGCATTTTCAGTGGTGAGGGCACGTTCCTTGATAAGTTTGATTTCCTGACCCTTGGCAGCGTTTTCCTGCTCGCTCTTGACCAAATCCTGCCCGATTTTCTGGGCTTCCTGCTGCATCTGCTGAATAACCTCTTGAGCCTGAGCCTGTACTGCTTCAATCGCTTTTTGGAGCTTGTCGTTCTCATCTCCGACATTGAGTAGGGATTCAGGGGTTTTATTACCGGCATCCAGGTACATCTGCTTGGCAACATTCTCGACATTAACAAGGCCTGCGGTCATCTCATTGCCTAACAAGAAGGCTGTGACAGCGGAGGTGGCTTCTGAGCGGCGTCTTTCCATCAGAACGCCCTTGGAGCCTACAATTTCAAAGTGTACGATTTTAGGCAGCTCTGCTTTGGTCAGGGTATCGAAGTCCTTCATGCCCATTTCTGGGTTGTAGAATCGATACTTCTTGAGGTTCTTCTTGTTCAGCTCATGCTGGATGTAGAGATAAGCCCTAAGCCCTTTCTCCATCTTGCCGACAAAATCAATGGTTCTGATCTCTGCGCCCTGTGCTTCCTGCTCGATTTGAGTCGCCGTTACGCGGTCAGCTTGTCTTTGTGCGCCTGATCTTGCAGATGAAACACCTGTACCCTCTTGAGTCTCGGACTTGAAGAACTGAATAGCAGGAACTGCCCATGAGGGGTCGCCAACATCAATCTGCTTGAAGTCCTGTGCACCGCCTTTGGTTGGAGATTTAGCGCCTGGATACATTCTCGGGCCACCTTGAGACACCAGTTGAGCGTCATTGCCATTATAGACAATCGGAGGTTCGAGCTTGAGTTCGACATTATCAAGAAACCGATTGGCTATGATAGTCGTCAGGGTCTGATTCGGGCTGTGTTTAACGAGCGGAGACAGGTAATAAGGGTCTTTTACGTCTATCCGGTCGTATCCACCATAAATGATAGAGATGTTATTCATCGGCTCAGCTTGTATGACAGTCCCTTCAGCTACCCGTATTCTCATGTTGGGCAGGAAGATGTCATCAGTCTTGCGCTTAACCGTGATATCACCGTAATAGGTCATAATCTCTACGGGATTGCTGGGTTTTGTATTGCGTTTCTGGAATGTGCTGAGATTAATGAAGTTCTTCTGGCGCATGATCCACTCTCCTGTTTTCTGAGAGGTGATAATCATGGAGCCTTGATAGAGGAGGTCTGTGCCTAATTCCAGGGTCTCGGGATAGCAATCCCACATGCTATGAGGAATCCAGACAGGAGAGGCCACAGATTCAAAGACGCCGCCCATTTTATACTGCTGGTTCTCTTGCCACAGGATTTCGGCAACAAATGAACCGTGCTTGAGGGCATCCTTGATGGACAGTTCAGTTCTGGCTCTCAGACCAAAGTCGGTGTGCTGCTGGGTCATCATGGCCCGCAGTTCAGCATCAGCCCTCTTTTGAATCTCTCGAAGACGCTTCTTGCTCATCTTCTGGCCGACTTCGGCTTCATCCCTGACTTGAAGACGGTCTTCTTCAATCTCGATATGAGCCTGCATCCAGCTACGGTCTTGAGGGAAGATTAATCTTAGAGCATCTGCTGCCAATACCTCACAGGCTGTGGATAAGTCTCCGAGTTCAAGGGCAGAGCGCCATTCCTCATCCTTATCCTTGATGATTCTTTCCATCGGTTCCATACGAACCTGCCTATCCACCTCTTTCCACAGGATTTCATGGTTCTTTCGCTTATCCAGCCCTCGACGCTCACCGAGCTGCTGTTTGATGTAATCAGCAATGTAATCGTAATCAGAGGAAAGGAATCGGCGTTTCTTTGCCGTGGAAACGGTCTTTAACAGAGGTTCATCTGCCATAAGCTTTAATTTACCAGTTTCGAGCGCCTACACGTCTGGAAGGCTCAGGAATGTACACTACCTCAGTTTGAGCGTGCCGTAAAGACTGAACTGCGTATCTCACGGCTGATATCACGTCATCCTGGAGTTTTACAATCTGGCTCTGACCATTCACGTTCTTTCTGTGGTAGATACCTTTCTCCCGGAAGAATTCCGTACAAGTGGAGAAAACCTTCAATCTACCCGTTTCCATCCTATTTAGCATGTTGATAAGCCCGGCTTCGACCGAGTTTCCACCTGTGCCTTCTTTCTGGTCGCCTTGTGGGGGGTTGGTGAACCAGGTATTGTGCATATTCACGCCTTCATCCTCGTAGAGTTCTTTCATCGCCTTGCCCGTTTGTTTATCGGCGATAGACATTCCATCATGGGGCCACATTACGGGTATCCATGCGCCTCTGTGTTTAATAGCTGACGCAACTATGGGAGGAAGGGTGTGGGATTCGGAGAACTCGTCTACGACGTACACACAGTCGTTTTCATTGTCATAGGCACAAAACGCCACTGCGGTAGGGTGGTCCCAGCCAAAGTCCATTGCATTAATACGTTGCCAGTGGTCTGGAATGGGGATGGGGTCTATCATGATCTGTTCATCGGCCACTGGGAAGATAAGTCCTGAACCCATCAGCGGAAGGCCCCGTGAGCGCATATCTCGCTCGTGTGGGCTTAATTGAGCTAACAGGTGTTCCATTCTTCCTTTCACGCCTGCGATGTGTTCTGCGTCCTCCCAGGTGGCTATCACTAAACCCTGTCCGTCTTGGATGTCATCGTTGATTTTACTGACGAGCTGAGTTACCCCATTTTCGGGTGTAAATGTGGCCAAGATAATAGAGCCGGGACGTGCAAATTGAGATCGTTGGACTTGAGACCAAATATCATAAGGCGGTTCTTCGTCCAGCCAACAGAAATCATTTCTGGAACCCATGAACTTCTTGAAGCCTGCCTCATAGGATTTTAATTTAATAGTGACTTCATGGCCGTCTTTATGTTTGACAAGGACAGATTCAAAGGCATTGGGGATACCCGGTTTGCGGAAAGTACGGATAATATTGCTTTTCGGGATGGTCCCCGTGCCTAGTTTCGTATCATCTTCAGGGTCACCAAAGAGTTCGGCCTGACAGATATCTCTTGTGGTGTCATTAGTAACACCACTTACTTGCCCTGTTTTGGGCTTGTCAAGCCGGATGCCGTCGTACCAGTCTGGATAAAGCCCAGTCGCGTGCATCGCAATCTCTTCCGCCGCACAGTATGTTTTGCCGATTTGATTGGCGGCTTGTAGAAACTTTTGATTGGCTTTCTCTCCACGTCTGTCCCTCAAGTTATGAAAGTTCATCTGGTAGTCGTAGGGCTTGTAATCAAGAAGTCTGCTTTCAGAGACCTTCTTATCGAGTTCAGTCAGAAGGTGGAGGACTTCTGATAGTTCCTCGCGGGTGTGTTCTTCAAGGTTCATACAGGGGTGTGGGCTGTGGTGGAGTCGTAATAGTGCCAGACGGCCCCGTCAGTGGCTCCTGAGGCGAATACTGTAATACCGGTGGTGGCGTTGAATACCGGATAACCAAGAACCTTCGCAGCGTCAGTATTAATCACATGAGTGATGTCTTCCAAGTGAGTTGTGGTAGAGACTGCGGGGGATTGTATTCTGGAATTGAATAGCTTATCCCCATCTGTAGTGACAAGATTAACGGCTTTGGCTTTATTGGAGCCTTTGGGTTGGTCAGTCAGTGTCATCGATAACCTTTGGGATAAGTCCCGCCATGATGGCAAGCGCGGGATTGTTTATCACCATATCCTTAACCCGAGCCTCTAATTCCTCCCGAGTGAGATTTTCTTCCCCACCACCATCGACAACCTGAACGGCAGACAGGACAGGAACGGCACGGGCAAGGAGCATGTCGGCTGCTTTCAATTGAGCCATTGTCATCTCATTTTTTTCAAATTCTTCTGTTCCAGGTTGTGCCGAGATAAACTTCGACATCTTCCCGGTCCATTTGGTTGTCTCTATCAGCATATTATGCCGGGCATCATCCTGCTGCCTTCGAGTCAGAGTTTGTTTGGCTTTAAAAGCCTTCAGGGAGGTAGCTGGCTTAGCCATTACTTCTTCTTCTCAAGCATCTCAAGAACCTCTATCTACGACTTTAGTATGATATACAACAAAGCCGAGAAAGATTACTATACTCGTAATGAGTGGGCCACTCAAGGCCGGGGCCAATAGTAAAACCCCGGAGACAGAAGCGATAAACTCCCCCGGTGGCCGATAGCTGTTGCTGACAGCGAACGGATAAACAAATACGTAGATAATTCCACTCATCCTGCTCAGCTACTGCAATCTACGACTAAAGTCGTAGGCCAGTATCCCCAAAAGTCCTAAAGGACGGGGGTGTCGCATTCTCTACAACAATAGTATTAGTAATATCTAATATACCATAGTTGTAACCCAAAAGAAGTTACTACATATATTAGGCCCGAAAAATAGGGGTTTGGTAGGTAAATCTAATTGGGACATGCTATCCCCCCGTGTACATTGGATATGGGTTTGTAACTGACTACACCCTGTAGGACTAGGATTACAGGTTGTGAGTGCAGGTTGGTATGCTACATAACAGCTATAGACTACACCAATAGTACAGTCCTTAGTTATAGCTTTGGGGTATATCACTCTTCTACAAATGGGGGATACTGTGTTACGAAAGGTAACACTTTATTCCTTTGATGGGATTGGGGTTTTAATATCCTGATGTACCGCTTGTCTGTTATTTACTACCGTTCATCTGTTATAACTAACGCCTGGTTATAGATATCAACTACCGTGTAACCACTGGCAACAAGACCAGCAACAGATACGCAAATGAGAATGATTTGCAACAAGGTGAAATGATATGAATAGAACACTTCCTAACGGCGCATTGATTATCGCCATAGACTTCGACGCTGGCGTTGTACTGGCCCAAAGCGAGAATGACTATGTTACATGGTCTTTCTACAACCAAGACCTTAGCAGCACTGCTAGTGGCCATTACTTCGGCAATAGCGATGCTGATCAGGCTGAAGCCCGTGCCGATTACGTTGAACGCTGCAAGCGCGGCTACTAGTGGAAACTTTAGTTGAAATAGGGGCTTGGCTATTAGCGCTGTTTACAGTGCTTTTAGCTTGGTCAATGAAATAACCATTAATAAACCGGAGTAATAGAGTGAGAACTAAGGTGAATAAAATTCAATGGATTTATGAAGGTGAAAGCGGTTACTGGCATAGTTCAGAGCATCGCTTCGAAATTGAGCCTTACGGCTTCCGTGGTGGCGTTACACCAGACTATTATACGTTAACCGATAGAATGGGAGGGAATAGCACTAAAGCGGACACTGTAGGCGAATTGAAAGCTTACGCGCTCGATGCTATCAATCAACAAGAGCAGAAGTATTACCATTAACAAACCGGAGATTAGAAACATGTATAGAATCGAAACAGCGCCAATGAATCGCGATCTAGCGGGAGTTAGAGACTTTGTTGACTTCCAGCCTTTGTGGGGCGAATACACTACACGCGCCGATGCTGAGGCTTTCGCGGCTGAACTGTTAGCGGATAATGACACTCTTTTTGCTGACTGTCCTTACCAGTATCGTGTGGTTTATATCCCTGTTACACAAGCTAGTTGATAGCACTCAGGCTGGTGACAGCAGTCTGACTAGTATCAACCATTAATAAACCGGAGATTAGAAACATGAATAACGACTACATACCTAACAATGTGCCTAATTTAGACTGCCTTGATAGTTCTGAATTAATGGCGTTTTATGGCGAGGCGCATTTACATAATCGAGTTAAAGCGCGAGAGTTGTTCGCTTCACGTCCTAAAGGATACTGCCGAGTTACTAAGGATTTAGGACATTATGCGGCTAATCTAGCTACTGCCCAACGTTGCCGATTGTCAGGCGATATCAACACAGCGCAAGTATACGAGACTATCTGCGATCGTATTTACTCTGAATTGCCTACTTATGCTCAATGGTAGTTGATAGCACTCTAGGCTCTGCGGAGTCTAGACTAGTATCAACCATAAACCAACTAGATAAGGTGAAAATGATGAAAATGAATAAAGTAACAACTCGCAAAGCTTGGGGTGACACTGAAGTCAGACGCGTGCTCGATTTATATGACTTCTTCCTGATCTGCCAACGCACGAACACCAAATACACAAAAGCAGGTAGTGTGCGAGAGCTTGCGGCTAAACTGGAACGCTCTAAAGGCTCTATTGAGGCTAAAATGATGAACGTGTCCGCCGTGCTTGTCTTATTAGGCAAGCCTTATGTCACTGGCTACAAACCATTATCTAATTACAATAAAGATTTGGTTAATCAGGTAGGCCAATGGTTCGGGAGGTTGGCAGCATGAAGCCTAAAACACTAGGACAATTCGCGGCTGGCATTAACAGCTATATCGGGGTATGCGTATCATGAAAACAACTCAAGAGCTAATTGCAATCGTCCGTGAACTGAAAACCACTTACCTGGCTATCGATAACGGTGCCAGCTTTGCTGATCTCGCCGACCAATGGCATAAAGTAACACTAGCCACTAGTCCGACCGAGCAGGCTAGCATTCTCCAGGCTTTCGATGCTTGGATAGAGCAAAGAGAAGCTAAACCCCAACTAACATTAATTAAATAGGTGATGATATGAAAGTACAAAATATGACAAGCTCGCGGGGTAATCCCGTGCCGAATCAATTTATTATTAGTGATGGTTTTTGCGAATACTTCCAAAGCTATAAAAGTATTATTGTTAAACGCGAATACCATCACCCAATTAAAACCTACCTTGACGCTGATACATGGGATTATTCAGTCACTACGGGTAAGTATCGCAATCAATTCCTTGGCGAGACCAAAGCCGAGACACAAAAGAAGATAGACTCAGGCGAGTATATCCTGACTGACTTGAACGGGTGATTTATGAGAACTATTCAACTCTCGAACTTAGATCCCGATGGCGAAGATATCAACTGCATCTTATCGGGTGACGTGATTAAAATTAACTGGGGCGGCACATTGCACCGCTATCGATTAAGTAGAATGGACGCTACCCGCTTGCTAATGTTTGTCGAAGATTTAAACCGGCGATATGCTGCAGCTGACCGGCACAATACTTATACCGATTGCCAGGATCATACGGGTAAGGAATTCGACCATATAGAACGCAATCCGAAATGATATTAATCGGATGCGAGGAAAGTCAGGTTTTATGCAGTGCTTTCAGGGCGGCGGGTTACAAAGCTTATAGTTGTGACCTGCTGCCCACCAGAGGCAACCCCGATTGGCATTATCAAGCGGATATCATGGAGGTGATACCACTGCGCCAATGGGATTTGATAATTCTACACCCCGATTGCAGTGCGATGGCAGTTAGCGGTAATCGCTGGTATGGCAAGGGAATGCCGAGACACTGGCAACGAATAAAGGCTATAAATTGGACGCTAAACTTATGGTCAACCGCACAGGCACACAGTGAAATGGTTGCACTGGAAAATCCTGTAAGCGTAATATTTTCGTATTTATATGACCCGGTTCAATATGTTCAGCCGTGGCAATTCGGGCATGGCGAAACTAAAAAGACTGGCTTTGCACTGCGCAACCTGCCGCCTTTAAAGCCAACCAAGCTGGTAAGTGGGCGCGAGCAACGAGTCTGGAAGATGGGCCCATCACCCACAAGGAAGCGAGATAGAAGCGAAACCTATTCGGGTATTGCGGATGCTATTGTTAGTCAATGGGGGCCGTTAATTTAATTATTAGCGGCTCTTTTTTTACCCTGCCCTTACCCTTACTAAATTAAGTTCGTTGCTCTACGGGCCATTTAAACAGCTATAAATCACCAATTCTGGCTATTTGTTCCTTTATTTGTAAGTTCCAGGCTTTAATTAGCTCAAGTAAGTCTTTTTTGTAATATTTAATCGGGTGACGTTTTGTTTCTAACATGTAAGTCACAAAATCCCTTCCATAAAAGTCTTCCATCCAACGAGTATATTCTATTGCTGCTGTTCCATATCGCATGCCCCAACCATTGCAGGATTTACATTGGACGTGGATGTTTTCCTCTCGTAAAGCCCAGTAGCTAGAGTGACCTTTAGCAATAAAATGACCGGCATCGCATTCTTTCCAGTGTTTCCAGGTGCCACACGTCACGCATTGACAATAACCATTATCATTAGCGGCTTTTAATCGGACTAGCTTTTGTAAGGTTGTTATGGCTTTAGCTTTTGGGTTTTTGGCGGTCATATTTCCACGCTATTTTATCAATTTCCCTGAAAGGCGGTTTATTTAGGTCGGGATTGCCGGGGCTTTTAATAACTCTAACCCGGTGCATATATTTACCCGGCACAATCTTCGCCGCTTCTTTCATCATAACATCATCCCAATTGGGGTCGCTTAATGACTCCACTAAATACTCAATACCGTAGTCGTATTTTGGATTAAACTTCACTTTTTCTTCTCCCATACCTTCCAGGCTCCGCAATGCGGGCACTGGGTTTGCTTGTGCGTTTCGATAATTTCAATGCGCCACTTTAAATAATCATCCCATTTATCGGGCTGTTTGGTATGTCGGCATAATTCTGTATTGCCGGTGAACTTCTTTTTTACCATAAAGCCACGCCACGTGGATTAAAACCCGCTTCTCGCTGTATCCGGCGTAAAGCCAAATAATGTTTGTAACATAATCTCGAGCCTCTGGGTTTCTTCAGAACATATTTAACCAAATCCACATCGATTTGATGTAAGAAACGATAACGGTTTAATACTTTCTTCAATAATACCCGGTCGAGATCGTAAGTACCCTGGTTCCTACCTTTATTTAACATAAATCACCTTTCCTCACTTTATTTAAGTTACATTTACCGCCCTTTCCTCAGTAGGTAGGCGCTTAATCTAAAGCTTTTGCCTATCTCCCTGAATACTAGGGGTGCCCTTCTCAGTAGTTCCAAATCGGCCAGCGGACAGTGCGCGGTAGTGGTCCTATTTACCTGGCAACTTTTACCCGCTTTTTTGACATCAGGCACGGCTAAGCCCCTGCGCTTGTTGAATGTGCTTCGATGTGGCGGCCCCGGTAGCTAAAGCCGGGTGGGGAGAGCAACCTCCTATACCGCCACATCGAAACACACTCTTTCGGTGGATCGACCGAACGGGATTTAACTTAACTTGCCTAACTTTGCAGGGAACTTGCTTGCATTTGTCGCTAACTTCGCTTATATTCGCCGAAATGGCTTGGAAGTTGCTTGCAGATAGTCCTGCATGAATTAGGGGTCTGATCCCGTTAGCCAAAAGATTAAGCCCTTGTTGATTCGTTCGCAAGGGCTTTTTCATGCCTATTGAATATGATTTATTAATCCGGTTCATTGTTCTGGTTTAGTTTTTTTGATTCAATCCCGCTTTTTATCAGCGCCCATAAACCTGCTGCACATTCACATTCGCTATTGGGCGGGATTAAATCTAATCCATGCTCTCGCTGCATGTCCTTGCCAAGCTCCCATGTTTTTCGAACATTCATCGCTGCATGGCGCAATGCCATCATGGTGTCGATACTCGGGACATCTGGCAGGTCAATCAAATCATTATTAAGTGCATGATTTTGATTCCACATCCTGCGAAGTTCTCGCCTTAACTCTGCTTTAGTAAAACTGTTTTCGTATGGTTCAGTATCCATCTATCTATCCTCCGATTAAATACCCGATTAAGACGCCGGCAGCAAACCAGCACCAGCGAATAATTGTTTCTCTGCTAGGGTCGAACCATTCCTGAAAGAATTTATCAATATCCATCTATCTATCCTCCCCGATTAGGGTAAGCGACCGAATCGTTAAGCCGAGGCGACTTTCACCGTTTATTTCTTCTTTTAATTTTTGATATTCTTCCCAATCACCTGAAAACATTTTTTCACGCACTATAATGCCATCAAGGTGCGCTGTTTTAACTGCGCTCTCCTGCCGGGTTGCGTGGTAGTGATAAACGTATTTCTTAGCCATCTATCTATCCTCTCGTCTGGGCCATTCAATAGACCCTTTCGCCCTGAACAGGAATTTAAGCCGCCACCAGAAGCTACTAAATACCAGCCTGCGAATACAGTCTTCGTTAGTATCCATCTATCTATCCTCCCATCGTACTAATTATTGTCTGGCATCCGTGGATAATTATAGCCACTGCAACAAGCCACAAAGCATTGCCGATTTGAGTTAGCGAATTAATCAATCGCGTTATCTGGTTGTCATCCATCTATCTATCCTCTGTTTTATTATGCCTGTCCAGGTAAAGACTGAGGACGTTATAGTGCCGGTAATGCTCAGGGCCGAAAGCCTCGCTACAATCTTTCATTTTGTCCATGTACCGGCTATAGAAATAACGCGCCGCCCAGAACAAAGCTAATTCGCCAACAGTTAGGGCCGCCATATCTGGCTTGATTTCAAATGGTTCGGCATTGTTATCGTCAATGTCTATTGTTTCCATCTATCTATCCTCCCAAAATCTCGGTAGCCGGTTCCATGCATCTACCGCATATTCCATGCACTCATCGGAATCTAGCGCGGCATAGGAAGTTCTAAACTCCGTTTCCCATTCACCGCAAGCGGTACATGATGCCATCGCGCATTTCCCGCCTTGCCCTGCATCGCTAATGCATAAAGTTTCTGGGGTCTCGCCGCATGGGCATTGTTTAATATCCATCCATCTATCCTCTGGGGGTTCGGGGAGGGGCATCCAGTGGGTGATTCTATAATCATCGAGGCAGTGGGTAACGCGGGCATCGCCCGTTATTTCCTCATATTCCGATTGCTCAAACCATGACCCCGCATCCGCTTCATACCGCGCAGCGATAATAGTCTCTGTCTGGAATGCCACCCTTGCTAAAACTGGTGCGTAATAGGGCGGCAATCTATCTTCTACCTTTATCCATTCCATCTATCTATCCTCTATTAAAGGAACCGGATAGTAGTAATACCGAGTTCCTGTGTAATCAATCTCAAAATCAGGGTCTATTGATTCAAATATTTTTTTTAGCTGGTCTCTGCGCTCATAAATTAAACCAGGCGCGTCAGAATTTGCGCCATGCAGTCTAAGCAGGTTTTCAAGCTCACCTACCCTTGCTTGAGCATCTTTTTCACTAAGATAGGCACAAACCGGCCATTCGTTACGGTCTGAATATTCCCCTGTTGTTCCAATAACAACATACACCTTATCCATCTATCTATCCTCACTCTACCTTGTCTGAAATATCATTCCACTTCGCCTGGAAGTCGGCATATGCCTGAACATATCGATATATCAATCGCATTCTTTCCGGGTTTGCGGTAATGAATCGGTATTTGGGGTTGGGCATAAACGCCCTATTCACCCAGGCCGGGCTTAAATCCAGTGTTTTTGTGATTTGTGCCAGTGTTAAATCACATTCCCGGCACATCTCACGAATAACATCAGGGTCTGGGTTTACTGGGATGTATTGTCTCATTGGTGACTCCGGTCAGTTAATCTCTCATTGGCGCATTGGGTCTGCCATACGCGAGTCAAACCTTCAGCCGCTTCCATCTTCCAGCGATGGGTTTCTTCTTCCTGTACCGCTATCTGAAGGGCTACCAGTTGCTTTTCATACTCAGGATGGGCATAACACCAGTTCTTTTTGTCTTCGACTGTCTTGCAGTCTTCAGGTGCATGTTGGTAGAGATTGGCGAAACAGGTCTTTAGATAATGCGTGATGTAAATACGATTCGCCTTGGCACTCGCCAGGTTTTTCGCATTATTCCGCATATACTCCAGTGCCGCTTCTACCTTGTTTTGATTAATCATAAAAAAACCCCTGCTCAGTTAAGGACAGGGGCTAAGGGTTGCGACCTGAGTCGCAGAATGCAGGAAGGTGAAGGGAAACCTGCATCCGGAGGAGAGTTGAATAGTATCACCTTTTTAACCCCTGTAAATATATTTGACACTGTAACACATCCCATGTTATAATGCAAATCCAATCACAAACCAACAGGTGAAGAAATGAAGGAAATTCCAGAAATCGGAGCAAAGGTTAAATACACCGGCAAATCAGGTATGTTCAAAGGCGCAAGCGGATTAGTAGTTGATATCTTCCCGCCCTTTGAAGACGAAGGCTACAGCATTGGTGTAATGGTTGTAGGCGATTTGCCGGAATTTTGGCCTTATCTCGGCACTCGCAAATTTGCACCAAGTTTAGAAGAAATTGAGGCCGCCTAATCATGAGCAAATCTAAAAAAGAATATTTCAAAGTCTGCGAGGCTGATGGCTGGCAGGCTGAACAATCCCGAGACCCGGACTACCCGGCTATTTCAGTGGATTACTCCGAATCAAGCTGGGAGCAGTTTGAGAAAGATTTAAACAACAAGGACAGCACCCTGAACAAAACACTATTTAGATTTATTAGCCCTTAAAAGGGCAGCAACCGGGTTTAGAGACCCAGAGGAAACCATGAAGCTACAAGAAGACAAAGGCGGAAACTCCGTCGAATTCAAACTCACCCCAGCCGGTACGCACGTGGCAAGATGTGTTCGTGTTATCGATATGGGCACGCAAACCACTACCGGGATGTATGGGGAGAAGCATCAGCGCAAGCTGTTCGTTCTCTACGAACTCCCGAATACTAAAGACGTATTCACCGACAAAGATGGGAATGAGAAAGAACTCCCCTTCTCAGCCGTTAAATCCTACACCAACTCAACTTTCGAGAAGTCTGCGCTTTATCAGCATCTCCAGGCGTGGTTTGGTGAGGAGTTTACCGATAATCCTAATGGGTTTGAGGTAGACCGGATGGTCGGCACACCCTGTTTGATTACTATTGTTCACAAGACCAATGAAAAGAACGGGGAAAGATATGCGAATATCGCAGGCGTCACCGCCCTTCCAGAGGGAATGGAATGCCCGCCTCAAATCAATCCCAGTGTATTGTTTGATTTGGATGCCTTCGACCAAGGCGTATTTGATTCATTCTCAGACCGGATGAAGGCAAAGATATCCAGTTCACCGGAATTCAAGGTACTGACAGGACAGGTTGGACAACGACCGACTCAACCGATTGCCGAGAGTCAGGTAAGCCTGAGCAACCCTATGGGGGAGTCCGAGAATCCTGCGCCCTACGATTACGAACACGCTGAGCCACCGTTTTAGCGAGCGGGGTGGTTCCCGTTGGACCTGGGCCGGGGCAGGGTCGCTAAATTCCCCCGACATTAACTCATAAAGGTGAAAGGTTATGAAAAACTCACAGAACAAAAGACTGTTAGCCCATTTACAGGCTGGCAATGTGGTTGACCCACTCAAATCCTGGCAGACACTCGGTATCTATCGTCTGGCTGCAAGGATTCACGACCTGATTAATCAAGGTCACAACATTAACAAGTCATGGATTACGGCCTATAACCGTTACGGTGAAAAGGTACGGGTCCGGGCTTATTGGCTACCGAAACTCTAAAAGAGGTGAACACCATGATAAATTATGAAATAGAAACAATTACTCCCGAAATGGCCGCGCAAATGCTGGAATATAACCCCCGCAATCGCCGCCTCAAAGACAGGCATGTTGCTGAACTCGCTGGCGCAATGGAGCGCGGCGAATGGCAGCTTAATGGCGAATCCATCAAGTTAAGCGGTAAAAATGTGATAGATGGGCAGCATCGCCTCTGGGCGTGCTTGCGGGCAAACAAGCCTTTTAAGACGCTACTTGTTCGCGGACTACCAATGAATGCCCAGAAAACAGTTGATACTGGCAAGATACGAACAAACCCCGACCACCTACAAATGCTGGGCGAATCTTACGCGGGGCTTTTAGCCAATGTTATTTACCGCGTATATCACTACCAGAAAGGCTCTTTGCTGGAACGCAGAAGCATGACGCACAAACAGACTGAAAAGTTCTTGATGGAAAACCCAACTCTACGGGATTACGTCGCAATATATGGCTCACTTCGCCCGGTTGGCCCCAAAGCATTGTTGGCCTCGGCCCATTTCATCTTTGCTGAAATCGACCAGGCGCAAGCGGATGATTTCATGGAAAGGTATACCAAGGGAACCGGACTAGAGGAAGGCAGCCCGATTTTAACCCTTAGAAATCGCCTGATTAAAGACTTATCTTCAGAGACCAAGCTGAACCAGTTCCAGAAGTTTGCCATGTTTATCAAGGCATGGAATACATGGCGCGACGGTGAGCAAATGCACCGTATTGGCTACCGCCCAACTGAAGACTTCCCGGTGGCACGGTAATGGGACACTGGTACACAAAAGATGGCGAACCGATGCACTACATCGTAGGCGCGAACGGTAAAGAACGCGATACGAACTTGCGTGATGCAAGAAAACTCAACCTGTTTCCGAGCTATACGGGAATCGCCGACCAATTGGCAAAACCTGGGCTGGAAGCATGGAAACAGAACAACCTCCTGTATGCCGCTCTAACGACTCCGAGACCCGAAGGCATATCCGACGATGAATTTCTTAAAATCGTCCGTCTGAGCGCTGCTGAGGAGGCTGAGAAGGCTAAATTGAGGGGTAATGAGATACACGATTGCATAGAAGCGCTTTGGAAGGACAATACAGGCGAAGCAATGGACTATCCGCCGGACGTGATGGCGATATCCAGTGCAGCGATTCCGGTCATTACAGATTATTGCCTAAGCGATAATTTCACCCCCGAAAAAACTTTCGCCTCACCGTTAGGTTATGGCGGGATGATAGATTTGGTTAGCAATGAATATGACAATCGGAATGAATCAGATCCCAGCTACAATCGTCTCAGATGGTTGGTGGATTATAAGACCAAAGACATCAGTGATGAGCAGTGGCAGTTGTATGAGGATAAGAAGAACCCCCGCATTGCTTATCCGAATAACTTACAGCAGCTAGTCGTCTATGACCGGGGGTTAGGCCAGTCAGGACGTCGATTGTTGAATGTTTATATCGATAGAACCATTCCAGGCAGGGTTATTTTGCACGAGTGGACGGATATGGAAGCGGCCGACCGGGAATTTACCAAGTTCATGGACTTGTTGCATCATTGGCAGACTGACAAACAGTACGCGCCAGAGTCATGATTGAGACTTACATTCTAATTGTCTGGGCGGCAACGGCATCTATCGGGGATAAGCCTTTGTTTGTCGACCCCCGCCCGATGTCATTTGCCGAGTGTCGGATGATGCGAAATTCAAACTTGGCATTCTATGAAATGCTGAGAAACCAAGAGGTGCATGTACTGTGCCAGAGGGAAGAATCATGACTGAAAAATATACATTAGAGGAAGCTAAAGACGCACTCCGGCGAATATATTCCGATGATATTGCCGCGCCTGCTCAAGAACGATTGTTAATGGAATTTGAGGCCGAACTCACCACCCCCAAGTTTGCACCGGGGCAAATTATAGCGCATATGATATTCGGTGTTGATTGCCCGGAGTATGAATATGTTTTGTTTAATAAGGATGCGCATCAATCGCCACCTGATCGCCCCCTGAATCAAACCGAGGTCGGGCCTGATTGGGTCCCCCGCGCAGAGTTTGACAAGCTGCGGGAAGACATACGGTATTTTTATTCTATGTGGAGCCGGCAAATGATGGCCTCTGATGAGGCTTTCGAAGGGATTTTTGAAGCCCTCGACGCCATACCGGAGGAATTGAAATGAGCATGAAAACACTGATTGAGCGGCACAAGTGTACTGAATGGATTAAGGGCCGATGTACTGAGTGTGATGAACACTACATCGATTACGTCGAGAAATTACATACCGCCCTGCGGGAGCAGGAAGCCCGAACCGAGTTACATCGAGAATTAATCGTTCAGCAGCAAGCCCGTATTGAGGAGCTGGAAAAGGATTTGCAAGCATGCGAACCGATATTGAAGATGCTAAAGGAAGGAAAGAATATTTATGTAGAGGGTGAAAATATTTTAACTGATGCCGCTAAGCGGTTTATACATGATCCTATGCAAGCCCGTATTGAGGAACTGGTAGACCATCACGCCAAATATGCTACCGAGGCGCAAGCCCGTATCCACGGCCTCGAACAAACCATCGAAGGCTTAAAGCTGGATAATAATGAAATCCCTGCTATGCAAGCCCGTATTGAGGAACTGGAATTCCGCAACAAATTTCTTGAGGCGCGGCAAGAAGCAAGGGAAAGTAATATAGAGCGACTCGATGCGGCTTTAGATACTTGTAACCAAATGATTCTCGAAGTGGCTCATGCACAAAGAAGCGGCGCAGATTGGTATACAAAAGGTGGAAGCGGGTTACACCAGCAGGTTTCGATGTGGATCAGAAAGGCCAGTGATGCAATCAAAAAAGCGAGGGCGGGGGAATGACTGACGACTATCAAGATGCCGCTGATTATTTTATATCAGAGATTGAACGGCGCGACAATTGCATTAAAGCAATGTGGAAACAGATGGGCAGAAACATCAGAGCGCCGTGGGATAACCAGTCGAGCTTCAAGGAAACATATCCAGAGTATGAAGACATCATAGAGAGGCTGACTAATGAAAACACTGGTTGAGGAAATTGAGGAATTGTTAGCCTGCGCGGGTGATATGAAACCGCATTATGATATGCAGCTTTTCCGTAAAGCCATCACCGCCCTGCGGGAGCAGACAACATGGAGAACAGAAGCAGAGGGCAAATTAATTGAATACGGTAAATTTGTCGTTCAGGTCGCTGATGAAAGAAAAGAACTGCAAGCCCGTATT
>Ga0224508_10000565_pt1 | contig 35985 bp, 31 predicted proteins | sample SF_Jan12_sed_USG_4_FD_170157 | JGI IMG/M metagenome (GOLD analysis project Ga0224508, IMG submission 170157) | Sediment microbial communities from San Francisco Bay, California, United States - SF_Jan12_sed_USGS_21 | ecosystem: Environmental > Aquatic > Marine > Sediment | place: USA...
TTCGACTCGCCGGGCTCTGCGTTCTAGCTGCAGTCGTGCTGGCCTTCTGGCGTTTCTCTCCGCTCGGCGAGTTGAGCGACCCGGTTCGTCTCGGTGATCTGCTCGACGAATTAAGTGCCAGTCCGTGGGCTGGCCCACTGGTTATCGCGGGGTTCTTGATCGGTAGTTTTGTTGTCTTTCCGGTAACGGCGATGATCGCCGCAACTGGAATTGCACTCGGGCCGACCAGCGGCCTGCTGTGGGCGTCGGCCGGATCCTTTGCCGGCGCGACGGTCAACTATGGCATCGCTCGAATGATGCCGAAACGAACGATCGAAAACTGGGCCGGTCCGTGGATCGGAAAGATGGGCCAGCGTTTTGAGCGTGGCGGTATCGTTCCGGTCATGGTCGCGCGAAATGTTCCCATCGCGCCTTTTACGCTGATCAATTTCGTTGCCGGCGGTGCCCGCATCCCGTATCGCGATTTTATGATTGGCACCGTCCTCGGAATGGGGCCGGTTATTGCCGCGCTGACGATTCTCGGTGATCGGCTGCGCGGCGCCTGGGAATCGCCGACCCCGCTGAATATTTCCCTGCTTGGTCTGGCTATCCTTGCCTGGTTTGTGCTCGCACTCGGTTTGCAGTCGCTGAGCAATCGCTGGTTGTCGAAACGACGAGAACACGAGTGAGGTATCGTGCTATTGGTATTGCTGCGGCGCTGATCGCGTGGCTGCCGTCGATCGCGAACGCTCAGACGGCCGAGGATTGGGTTTCGTTGTTCAACGGCGTCGATTTAACGGGTTGGACGCCTAAGATTCGACACTACCCACCGGCAGAAAATTTTGGCAACACCTTTCGTGTTGAAAATGGCCTCTTGACCGTTGGCTACGATCAATACGAGAACTTCGACGGCAGGTTCGGTCATCTTTTCTATGATCAGCCGTTTTCTCACTATCGATTGAGGGTCGAGTATCGGTTCATCGGTGAGCAAGTCGCCGGCGGACCCGACTGGGCGCTACGAAATTCCGGTGCAATGTTGCACGCTCAGTCACCGCTAACGATGCCCGATGAACAGGACTTTCCAATATCGATGGAGGTGCAGTTTCTCGGTGGCCCTGGTGACGGCAGTACCCGCCCAACGGGAAACCTGTGCACGCCAGGAACCAATGTCGTTTATCAAGGTGAATTCACGACGGCGCATTGCATCAACTCGACTTCGCCGACTTTCGATGGCAATCAGTGGGTTCTGGCCGAGATTCACGTGCTTGGCGGCGAACGGATGATCCATATGATTAACGGCGAGGCCGTCATCGAATACGCGAGCATGACCACTGGCGGCGGTGCCGTGTCGGGACACCGGCCCGAACTGCAACCTGAAGGCGAGTTATTGGCTGAGGGTTACATTTCACTGCAAAGCGAAAGTCACCCGGTACAGTTCAGGCGAGTTGAGCTGTTGAATCTTAAAGGTTGCATGGAACCGGTTTCGCCGAGCTACCGTGCCTGGTTTGTGGCGCCGGATCCGGCGCGTTGCGACTAGCTGCCGGCCCGCTACGCGGCCCGCTTCAGTATTAATAGTCCGGCCAGAAGCGCGCCGGCGAACGGGGTCAACGCGGCAGCCGCCTGAATCGACAACGGCGTGTCGCCGCCGAAGCCGAAGCCTGCCAGCATTGCGAGCCCCAGACAGACCAGCATCGATCCGACTATTTGACGCCATGCGGCCGCGGCTTTTTCCGGCACCGGAATACGTTCGAATCTCGCGACCAGTGGCATCAGCGCTGCCAGCACGATGAGATAGACGAACATCCAAAGGGGTCGCGCGAGCCACCATGCCCCGCTGCCTGGATCGAACGACAGTCCGATGTTGCCAAGCGCCACGCTGACGCCAATGCTTAAGGCCATCGCAGTCGAGTGCCAGAGATAGATCGTCATGATCATTCCGTTTAACAGGACAGCGGCAGTCCAGGGAATCGGGCGTTTTAACCAGCGCCGCAAAGGACCCTCGGCAGACAGAACGAAACCCGCTTGCGCAATGGCCAGCGCGAGCAACGGCAGTTTAGGCGGCAGCGTATTGCTGATCGCTGCATCGGGAACACTGATCAACGCAATCGGGTAAGGCCCGTGAACGGTCAGTCCATAGAGCAGGCCCAGTCCGAAAAACCCGAAGCCAAGTCTGACGGCGGGAGACGCCAATCGATTATCGAGCCAGGCATATCCCAGCTGGTGTACGGCGATCCAGATGAAGAGGTAATTGAACCAGCCCAGAGAAGAATTGCCGGCGAAGAACAGGGCATCGTCCAGCACGGCCAGTGCTGCCGGCGCAAGAAAGGAGGCAAAGCCGAATCGCTGCCAGGCAGCATGCGTCAACGGAACAAACAACACGATCAGTGTGTAAATCGCGAGAAACCAGATGGGAATCAACGCGATTTTGGATCCTGCTTGGATCAACTCCGGGCTGACGCCAAGCCGGCCGGCGATATAGGCGAGTACTACCCATGCAACGATTAACGGCAGACCGGGCAATATCAAGCGACGCAAGCGAGAGTCGAGCCAGGTCGAAAACGGTTTGCCGTCTCTGAGCGCCGCGCGCCACGATACCGCGTTTGCATAACCGCCGACGAGAAAGAACACCGGCATGACCTGAAAGCCCCAGGAAAGCCATTTTGTATAAGTCGTGAGCTCGAGCATGTTGCCGATGGCAATGCCGTCGGCAACGAGATACGGGGCCGCAAGTAGCCAGTGACCGGAAATTACCGCGAGTATCGATGCCGCGCGCAGAAAATCGACCAGGCGATTTCGGGATTCGGGTGTTTTCTGCGCCACGTCTGCAGCACGTGACCAAAGGCTCATGGTTCGAACATCCTCCACTCCGGGCGGTAGGCGAGACCGATGCTGACTATCCGTTTAATTAGCGCCTGATAGTTTACTCCGGTTGCCCCGGCCGATTCGGCGAAGTCCTCGCCGGTGGTTAGATCAGGATTTGCATTCGCCTCGAGCAAGAAGATTTTGCCATCATCGCGCATCCTGAGATCCATGCGCGCGTAGCCGCTCATGTGCAGCGCGCGAAAGATGCGTTTTGCCAGCCGTGCGAGACCAGTCTGCTGCTCGTCAGTTAGCCCCTTGGCTGCGTGCGTGGAGATACTGTGCCTGTCCTGGTACTTGCTGTCCCATTTGACGGCGCGGGTTGCGATTCGTGCCTGGATACTGGATAGCGTTCCAAAATCCATTTCCCATATCGGAAAAGTAGTCAGGCGTGAGTTGCCCAGCACGCCGATATACAGTTCGCGACCATCGATGTACTCCTCGACCAGTGCATCGCTTTGCACGTGTTCGTGAATGAACTCGACGCGATCGCGTAACGACTGAATGTCTTCAACTAACGAGGCTTGCGAGATCCCGAGTGAAGCATCTTCAGTTGCGGATTTAACGAACAACGGAAATCTCAGGCGTTTTGGTTCTCGAAATCGCCTGCCGAAAGGAAATACGCGAAATCTAGGGGTGGCAATACGATGGCTTGCGAGTACTTGTTTTGCGAGTACTTTGTCGCGCGAGATCATCATCCCGCGCGGATTGCATCCCGTGTAGCGCTGGCGTTTAAGTTCCAGGTACGCTACGACGTAGTAGTCGTACGATTCGATTCCAGAAAACTCATCGAGCAGATTGAACACGATGTGTGGTTCGAAATCGCGGATCGATGTTCGAAGATCCGTCAAGCGGTCGCCGATGCCGATCACGCGAACGTCGTGGCCCAGACTTCTTAGCGCGGACAGCGCGTTATATTCCGTCCTGAATTTGTCGATTTCGCTTTCGCTTAGCTCCGAGGTCTCATTGGGTGGAACCAGCGTCTCGTGGACCATTAAGAGGACCCGATAGCGATTCATATGACATAGCGCTCGCGATTGCGTTGCAGAAGATCTGTAATGACTTTTTCGTAGAGCCGAATAGCGCTTTTCTTCGCGTCTCGCTGATTGCCGTTTAGAACGAGATCGAGCGAGCGAGCACGCCGGCGCAATGTGCTGGCAACGTGCACAAACAGATAGGTGCCAACACCCGTTCGGCGCAGGACGGGTTTCTTGAGCTCAGACTCGATCTGCCCCAGAAATGCGCTGACCGGCAAAGCCTTCGGTCGAGTCGACCGCGGAGCGAATGCTCGCTGCAGTAATCCGTCGTAGCGCTTCTCGGCAAGGTCTTCCGACGGGCCTTGGCGACGGTAGTGCTCCTTTAGAGAGCGCCGGTTAGTGGCAAGTGGCGCGACAATCGATCGATCGGTATTGCATGGTCGTTTGCCTGCAATCTCGGCCATCAAGCGATCCATGTATTCGAGCTTCCTCAGTGCGGGCCAGCCGGCATACTCGCGACGCCAGCGCGCTCGCGGCTGCAGCCAGACGGCGAACGTCTCGGCAAAATCTTCGGTTGGATGGCTCTGCGCATACCAGTGGCCTAGATGCTGCACGAATCGGCGACTTGCGGGGCGCGCGGCGTAATCCCTTGAATAGGGTTTTGACGAACGACCGAATACCACCCGCCAATCCGATCGGCGCCTGAGTCCATAGGCTGTATCGAGCGCATGTCCCGCTTCGTGGCGAAGAATGCGACGGCGCCAATGGCGATTGCCTCCCTCAGCTTCGCCTTTCTGTCGTGTTTCCAGTTGGGCCAGCCGGGGGTGTGCAGCGAAGAATGGAATGGCGATGCCCGGGATACCGTCGGGCGAAAACCACTCAGTCGAAAGCCAGACATGCGGCTTAAAGCGAATTCCGCGCCGTTCGAGTGTTTCGTAGAGGTATTCCACATCGGGACCAACGAAACTGTTGACCCGACTCAAACCGAGATCGCGAAAGCGCGTGTTGAGGAGTTCTGCATCGGTAAGCCCGACCCAGGACTGGTCTCGGCGGCGTTGCCATTGTAATTGTTGTTTGGGTGGCATTCGCAGGTGTTCGATGCGGTGACCGACTAATCGCTCTCCGCTGCTGTTGTTATCTCAGTTACTGTCACCGCGTCGTCCGCTGCCGGCTCGGCTTGTCCGAATCGGACCCGCAGTGCTTCGACGCCATCGTCGTCAATCAATTCTATGCTGCGAATGGGAACCCTCTCGGTGAACGGTCCGTCGACGATGATCGCATCGCCGCCATAGGGACAAATTCGGCTGATTCCACCCAGCGCCGCGTCCCGATCGTAAACGCCGATTCTAAACTCGCTTTCCAGGCCGATGGCCCGGGTCACGAGTACGACGTGATAAGGGCGTCTGCCAGGTCCGTACAGAATCAAATTCTGATCGTCTAATGCGGTGTAGTCTCTAATCGAGCCGCCCATGATGCAATCCGAAGGCAATGGACCGCTGCGACTGCTGACCGTTTCGCCGTTGTCCGAGGCGCCGGTGGCGCAACCGGCGAGGGCGGCCATCAATGCCAGTGATCCGAGTGCCGTCAATCCCAGCGTGTGCTGTTTAGATGCAGTCATTTTGGTCACCCATTGTTTGTCCCGATTTTCATAATCTCTATACTAAGCAACGCATTAGCAGTCGATTTGGTTGTCAAGCCAGGTGCTTTTTTGCAAGCAAAAAGTGATACGGGCAGTATAGTATTAATGCCTTGAGCTTGCTGAATTCCCAAGCGATCACAGGCCTTGGCGGACGGCAGCGGGGCAGCTCAGGTTTGCTGAGCTATGCTTGGGGCCATATGATCACGCTGGCCGACGGTCGCTGGGTTCAACCAATCCAAAGGACGTCGCCGCATTTCAGTCAGGGGGAAACATGCGTAATAAATTCACTTCAGGCCTGCTGGCCTCACTGTTCTTGGTGTCACTGGCTGCGCAGGCGCAGCCAGGCGCTGCGGATCGGCCCTATCTGCCTGTGGAAGAAGCGCTTGAGCGTCTCGACGGCATGATCCCGAAGAACAGCAACGGACAACTTGGCGCGCTTGCGCCTGAGAATCTCAACGCCGAGCGTCCCGCTCCGCCGTTCGACCTGACCGGCACCTGGTTTGTCGATCTTGCGAGTAAGGGATTTGGCGATTTCAGGTTTGGCCCGCCTTACCCCGAATTCATCGGTCAGGCGGCGCTGGACTTCGAAGAGGGGCGCCGCGTCAGCGCAGCGGGCGGGACTTACCGCGACGCGATCGGTCAGTGCTTTCCAGCCGGCATCCCGATGCTCCAGACGCGAGTCTGGCCTTTGATGATGGTCCAGCTACCGACCGTGATTTACAGCGTCTCAAACTTTAATAATGGCTTTCGCCAGATCTTTCTCGATGGGCGCGAATATTCAGACCCGGATTTAGTCATCTATACCTATAACGGTGAATCTCTCGGCCACTGGGAAGGCGACACGCTGGTCGTCGATACGCGCTATGTGGAAACCTGGAATCACTACATTGATACCGGCATTCCGATCTCTGAGGATTTCCGCATCCAGGAGCGCATGCAGCTGCTCGAAGACGGCAAAGTGCTGCAAATCGAACACATCATGACCGATCCCAATGGGTGGGTTGGCGAGTGGCGCAGCACCAAGCGCTGGCTGCGCGTGGATAATACCGATATTGGTGAAGTGGAATGTTTGCCAGACTTGAACGACAACATACCGAGCGTTCAAGCGGGGCGGCTTGGCCTCGAGAATTAGCGCAGCACCGGCTACGTTTTTGGAGTTAGATTCATGAGTATTTCGAAGAGAATTTTGAGCCAGAGCCGCGTCGTCATTGCGCCGGCTCTGGTTACGTTGGTCGCTGTTGTTGCGCTGCCGGTCGGCGCGCATCATTCAACGGCTGCATTCGATAACGATCGTGTCGTTCGGATCGAGGGCACCGTCACTCAGTTTCGCTGGATCAATCCGCATGCGTCCTTCAAGGTCGAAGGCACAGCAGAGGGCGGCCTTGACGGGCTCTGGACGGTTGAAATGACCGCCGCGAACGTACTGGCCAATCAGGGCTGGCGGCGAAGCGCATTAACTGTCGGCGACAAGATCGTCGCGTACGTCAACCCGTTACGCGAAGCCGTTGTGCTGAACGACGGTAGTCAGGGTGGATTGTACGTTGGCGTCGAGCTCGCTGACGGTTCCACGCTCGGTCGAACCGATGGTGGTGGCGAGTATTCGGACGATTAGGCTGCCCCTGAGCTTTCTGCGGCGAACTAAAATCGCCGCAACTCACTACGCTGCGACTTTCAATTAGTTTTCGGGCCAGGCCGAGTGGACCCGCTTAGTCAGGGCGCGCTCGGTGCCGCATGGGCGCAACCGGCTGCAAGCGCCTCGAGAATCAAGGCTGCGACGGTGATGGGTGGCCTTTCGGCGATGACGCCGGATCTTGATCTCTTTATTCGGTCAGGCACCGATCCGCTGCTCGCGATCGAGTATCACCGTCATTTCACGCACTCACTGGTATTCATCCCGATTGGTGCGCTGATCTGTGCGGCACTCCTTTACCCGCTGTTCAAGCGGCAGATCGCATTTGGCGCAGCCTATGGATTCTGTCTGTTAGGGTTCGCCAGCCATGCACTGCTCGATGCTTTCACCAGTTATGGCACTTTGCTGTTGTGGCCGTTCTCGCATGAGCGCATTGCCTGGGATCTGATTTCCGTCATCGACCCGTTGTTCACGGTTCCATTGATCGCGATGGTATTTCTTGGCGCGCGAAGGCGTCGCCCCGTGTTTGCAATGCTCGGCATCGGTTGGTGTGTTTGCTATCTCGGCATCGGATATTTTCAGCACCAGCGGGCGGGCGTCGCGGCCGGAGATTTGGCGGCGAGCCGTGGGCACACGCCCGCATTGATCGAAACCAAGCCGTCGCTGGCAAACCTGCTGCTATGGAAAACGATTTATGTCTATCAAGGCCAATACTATTTGGACGCCGTCAGAGTCGGCACCCATGTGCGGGTCTTTGACGGAGAGGTCCGGCCGGTCCTGGACGTTCAGCGCGATTTCCCCTGGCTTGATGACTCGAGCCAGCAAGCGCGCGATATCGAACGATTTCGTCAGTTCGCTGACGGATACTTGAGTCTTGATTCCGCCAACCCGGACTTGATTGTCGACCTTCGATATTCGCTGGTGCCGAATCGGGGCAGCGGCTTATGGGGAATCGAACTCGACGCTGACGCGGCTCCGGACGCTCATGCAGCCTATGTCACAATGCGCAATCGATCGTTCGCGGAAGGCAGGGAGTTGCTGCGAATGCTGTTTCGCTGAGCTGGTTGGATTTTGGATTAGGAAGACAGCGGTATGAAGGACAATCGCCTGCTCGACGGTATTGCACTGCGCGAGCAGATTCTAAAACGTATCTCAGTTCGCGTGACCGAGGCCAAGAAGCGCCATGCCATCGGCAGGCTGGTGTCAATTTGCATCGGCGAGAATCCGGAAGTCGCGGTCTATATTCGCGGTCAGGCACGAGCGGCACAAAAAATAGACATTCCGTTCGAGGAGGCACGCTGGCCGGCTGATATCAGCCAGGTCGAGGCCAAGGCTCGGTTGGTTGAGATGAACGACAATCCGGACGTGCTCGGTGTCATTCTGCAGCGCCCCGTGCCGCCGCATATCAATGTGCGATCGTTGGCATCGGCCATTCATCCGTTCAAAGACATCGAGGGAATGAATCCGGCATCGATTGGCGACATCGTTTACAACGACATGGCGTTGGCGCCGTGTACAGCGGCGGCGTCGGTTGAGCTGATCAAAGCGACCGGACTCGATCTTAACGGTCTCGAGGTCGTCATGATTGGTCACTCCGAAATCGTCGGCAAGCCGGCTGCCTTCATGCTGATGGCCGAAGGCGCAACGGTAACGGTTTGCCACCACATGACACGATCGGTTGCCGCCCACTCGCGACGAGCCGACGCGGTGCTAGTGGCGGTCGGGAAAGCCGGTTTCCTGACAGCAGATATGGTTAAGCCAGGGGCTGCAGTGATCGATATCGGGATTAATCAAGTGGCGGGAGATGACGGTCAACCGAAGATCGTCGGCGACGTCGATACCGATGCCGTCAAGCAAGTGGCGAGCTGGGTTACCCCGGTGCCGGGTGGCGTCGGGCCGGTCACGGTCGCAATGTTCATGCAAAACGCAATCAATGCCCACGACATGCAGTTCAAGGCTGGCTGGTTGGACTAGAAAATCGGCGGATACCCTTGAATCATCGACGACATGAGGCATAGTTGGATCCGTAACGCCGTAGAAGCGTAGTGACAGCATCCTGGGGGACGCAGCGAATGACCAGCAATTCTGAATCTTTCAAGTCAGCCGGTGCGGCGCTAACAGCAATTAGCGCGACAATCCTGTTGGGCGCCTGCCAGCCAGCGCAAGGCGTAACCGATGCAATGCTCCAGAATCCAGATGCGGCCGATTGGCCCATGTGGCGCCGAACGCTGGATGGTTGGGGTTATAGCCCGCTGGATCAAATCACCGCCGGTAATGTTGCCGAGCTGGAGCGCGTCTGGTCGCAGCCAATCGGGATGGGCATCCAGGAAGGCACGCCGCTCGTCTATGACGGGCGCATGATTTTTCCGGGCAGCGGCAATCGCATTACGGCTTTCGACGCGGCGACCGGAGATCTGCTCTGGGATTACCAACGCGAAGGGAGTCGCGGCACCAATCGAACCGTTGCCGTCTGGGGAAACCTGGTCATCAATGGCGGCGACGACATGATGTATGCCGTCGATTTCGATACCGGGGAACTCGTCTGGGAAACCCCGATCTTCGACAACCCGGATATCTCCGGCAACATGAGCGGCGGACCGATCATTGCGGACGGGCGAGTGATTCAGGGTCGCCAATGTCAGCCCAACGCGACGCATGAGGCCTGTGTCATCACGGCGCACGATGCGGAAACCGGCGAAGAGCTCTGGCGGACGCGTACGATTCCGAGGCCCGGCGAATTCGGTGATGAATCCTGGGGCAATGTGCCACTTGAGGAGCGCTGGCACGTCGGCACATGGATGATTCCAAGCTACGATCCTGAGCTTGAACTGATTTATATCGGGACCTCAGTGACGATCCCGGCGCCGAAGTTTCTGCTCGGTGGAATAGATAACGAACACCTTTATCATAATTCGACGCTGGCGCTTGACGTCGATAGCGGCGAAATTGTCTGGTATTTCCAGCACGTGATCGATCACTGGGATCTCGATCACCCGTTCGAGCGAATACTTGTCGATACGGCAGTCGCGCCGGATCCGGATTCCGTTGCCTGGATCAACCCAACGATCGACCCCGGCGAAGAGCGCAAAGTAATTACCGGCGTTCCTGGAAAGACCGGACTCGTCTACACGCTCGATCGAGAAACGGGAGAGTTTCTGTGGGCGCGGCCTACCGTCATGCAAAATGTCATCGAGAATATCGACGGAGCCACGGGATTTGCGACGGTAAGGCCCGAGGCGATATTCACGCGCGGCGATCAGAGCCTGACGATTTGTCCCGGCACCAACGGGGGCAAGAATTTTCAGGCTGGCGCGTATAGCCCACGAACCAATGCGATCTTCATGCCGCTGCATAACATGTGCATGGAAGCCACCATGCGCGGTGGCGTGCGTGACCCGAGCCTCGTGTACGGATTTCGAAACAACTATATTTTGTCTCCTGGCGAAGACAACGCCGGCACGATCTGGGCAATTTCTGTCGAAACAGGTGAGACGCTTTGGAAGCACGAACAGCGAGCGGGCCACATGTCTCTTGTCGCGACAGGCGGCGGATTGATCTTCGGCGGAGATGTGGCGGGCCTGTTTAAGGCCTACGACGAAATGACCGGCGAAGTACTCTGGCAGGCGGATCTCGGTTTGCAGATCAGCGGTTATCCGGTCAGCTTCGCCGTCGACGGTAAGCAGTATGTTGCTGTGTCGAGCGGTACGTCGCTAGTGGGCCAATCGGCACGCAGGGTCACGCCGGAGCTACCTGACGAAACTGAAGGACCGCAAATCGTGGTCTTTGCGCTGCCATAGGTTTCGCCAGGCGTCGGCGATGATTCGCTCAGTCCTTTTTTCCGTCGTGCTTTCAGCTGTCTTAATCTACACGGTGTTACGCATGCATTCCGTTTACGAAGACGGTCTGGCTTCCCGAGTCACCAGTATCGATGTCCATGCGGACCGAATCAGTTATCGAACCACTCAGTATCCATCGGTTTCCCGGCTGAGGATTGGTTTGCTGGCCACCAATGACCCGCCGGAAAAGATTGTGCTGCACGACTGTTCACGCATGGCTGAATTCGAGGCCGTAATCGATCTTGTCAGGGAGCAGGGTCATACAGATTTTGAAGTCGACCTTCCAGATTCCTGCTAGTTGATTTTCGTTTTCCAGTCGAAGCGCCAAGTTTCCGCAGACGACAATTCCTTCGTCCAATATTAGGCTCCTCCCTGTTGATCAAGGCCAAAGGGAAGGGAGTCTCATGCGGTTCTTATTCGGGCTATCTATCGCGCTAAACCTTTTTCTGCTGACAACAATTGTGGCGGCAAGGGTTGACTCAACCCGCGACCCAATTCCCATTCGGCTCGGCACCGAAGCGGAATTTCAGATTAATGATTCCGCTGCTTCGGGGAATCAAGTCGACGCAATTCACGATTTCGTCGCAATCGCCCAGCAATCCTCACTCGGCGTCAATGACATCAAGATCCTCACGTTGGGGTGGCTGCTGGAGATGTACCGCGGTTCCTACGACACCGAGGGCCCGCGCTACTGGCAACCGGGCTACTCGCCGCAACTCTTCGCGATTGAAACGCGCATTGCGATCGAACAGCGGGTGCGCGACACATTAATCGAAATTTTTGGTCATGGCGCCGCTTTCGATTCGGCGTTCGATTCTGTTTTCAGACCGCTCGGGCTTGAGTACGCCTTTCTCGATTCCCAGTCACAGCTCGATTTACAACGCAGCCAGTTTGACTTGTTGACAGCAAGAGCCGCAGTCCGCGATACGCAGGCACCACAAATTGCCCAGTGCCTGGCTGGCAACCAAAATTTCGCCAGAGCGCCAATGGCATCGGGCCTCCCGGCAAATTTCACGCCTGCTGCAACCAGAGAGTACCAACTGCGATTCTCGCCACTGGCCCAGCAGTTGCGCGAGAGTGGCGTTGCCGACGACGAACAGGAGTTTCGTGAGCTGTTCGATCAATTTCAACAGCTGGAAATCGACCCATCTCCAGCACAACAAGCGGACACGCGTGCTGCCCTTCGGGCGACGGTAGGGGACGAAGATTTCGATCGGCTCTGGTCGAAACGGGATCCGTTTTATTACTCAATAGAACAATTCCTGGTCGCGGAGGGATTTTCGCCGCATCTCGTCCAGGCAGCCTATTCCGTAGTCAATAGCTCGCAGGAGGCGCTTCTCCATGCGATGGGGCAGGGAGCGAATTCGGAATCGATGATGAGCGCCGTTGCACAAATTAAGCGCGACGAGGCTCAGCAACTATCGCGCCTACTGGGCGACAAGGCAGTAGCCGGCCTTTCAGGCGCTATCAGCGAGGCCGCCATGCGACTAAACGACAGCTCGATCGGGACCTGTTGAAACAATGTTCAAGGAAGACACTATGCAAACGGAAAGACTTTTCATTCGATGGCTCAGGCGAGCATTGGTATTGACGCTGATTTTGACCGGCGCCGTAAGCGCCACCGAGGTGCCATTACCCCATGTCAGTATTCAGGGTCATGGCAACTACCTTGTCTCGTATCAAGCCTGTACCCAGTGCTCCGGACATGGACTTCAGGAATACCAGCCGCAGTCTGCGGGCTGGTTAGGCCTCGGCTCGGGCGATCAATCATTCGCAAATCAGCCGCCTGGAACCTACCAGTACCGCGTCGCCTACTATCTCTACGTGGGGCGCGGCGGCTACCAGCCCGCCTTCGGTCCGGCGGTGGAAGTTATCGTCGATGAAAATGGGCGAGCGGACCTGCCGACGCGGCCACCGTTGGCCGACCAATTTGCAGCCGAGTACTCAATTCTCAGCGGCCACATCGATGGCGATGGCAAGCGCGATCTCTTGATACGGCGATCGTCAGAAATCCTCGCCGGTCGAGATGGCACTATCGGTGATGTTTTGCTGAGGCAGACCAGCCAGGGCAGCCTCGAAGCCTCGCTGCCCAATCAATGGGAACTTTCGGTTGCATCCAGCTGGCCAGCTGCAAATCTTGATGTACAGAAACGTGACGTAAACATCGATGGGTATCTGGACTTGGTTTTGCAGGGGGTCGATCATGCAGATGGCTTAGGACAAATCGATAACCAGATTTTAATCGCGCCTGGTACCTCGCCATTCGGTCTGGCACCGGATGTGCTCGCCGTCGATGAAGGTCTCGCCCAATTCTCACGAGACATTAACCGTCATCTGATTGATCCTGACTACTATCCGAACAATGCGCCGCTGGGTTATTCAGTTGTTGCTTTGTACTCATGGAACTGCGGCTGGATCGGATACTACTCTGTCTACGACAGTTACGACCCCCAGCCATGGAACTGCATGATTTCGCCCTGGTACGTCTATGTTGTTTACCCGGATTTCTCCAGCTTCGATCAGGACGCGATGGAAGTTGCGCGCAACGACTACCGAATGATCCATGGCTACGAGTCCACTTCGACCGGAATGCAGAATATTGCAAACACTATCGCCAGCGTTCTCGGGATCAGCATCGGCGGATGGGACATCAATGAATTACTCGGCGAGACCGAAGCCGTGACAACCGAAGAGGAACGGCGCGGCATGGAATTATTCGCGGTTCTTGCAGCAATCAGCGATGCCGTTGAGGACGAAGCCAGTGAAGAAGAAAGTGAAGAAGTCCAGGCGCCGGACTCCGACCGGGTATTGCTCAAAGGCAGGCGAGTGCTGGGGCAGGGACCTTTCCACACTTTGGTCGAGTATCGCGGTTCGACGGTCAGTGCATATGACTCCGACCCGCGGATGCTGTTCGACGGTAATCTGGTCAGCCAGGTCAACTGGCCCCGCGATCATCCCAGTCTGACCATGCGCATGGGTTACATCGACGGTCCAAGCACACCGTTGATCTACTGGAGCAGCATTTTGCTGGCCGACAGCCGGTACGGCGATGATTTGCGCTACGATCTTTTTCCCAATCTAGGCCAGGGAGGTTATAACTCGAACAGTTTTGTCAGTGGTCTGGTTCAGGCCACGCTCGGCCTGCCGACCATTCAACTGGAGACTTTCGTCGGGGGCGAGCAGCCGGTGCCCGTCAGCGCATTCAACTGATGTTCGGCTTGACCCCAAACGCACCGATGCGCATGATCTTCGGATAGGGCGCAACCTATTCTGGGCGCACAGGGGGAATCCGTATGAGAACTCGCATCGCTATTTTAGTGGCTGCTTTCGGCCTGGTTTCGGTCGCATCGGCGCAGGATGCCGAAACCAGCAACATCCGCGAGTCGATGGTCGCGGCGGCCAGTGAGGTCTATCAAAGCGTCAGCAGGGGCGGGGGTTTCGTATCCAATATGTTCGGCGTTGATCGCGCAAAAGAAATGCTGCTGCCTCTCGACGATGCGCAACGTGAAAACTGGCAGTTCTGGCCCACCGCTAGAGTTGGGTTGCCACTGGAATATATGAATGCCGCAGAACGGCGTTCAACGCATGATTTGCTGGCGAGCACCTTAAGTTCTCAAGGCTATCTTAAAGCGGTCCACATCATGCAGCTCGAACAGATTCTGGACATGCTCGATGAGGGTGGCTTGCCCCGGTCGGTCGATCACTACGTGCTCGCCATTTTTGGCGAGCCATCGCTGACCGGCGCGTGGGCCTGGCGTTTCGAGGGGCATCATGTGTCGTTGAGTGTCGCGGTCACACCCGGTGGTGTCGTCGTCACGCCATCGTTTTTTGGCTCAAATCCTGCTCAGGTTCAATCCGGCCCTCTCGCGGGTTTCCGGGTCCACGGCCAAATCGAGAATCTGGCCCGAGGCCTGGTGACTTCGCTTAATGGGAGGCAACAGGCTCAGGCAATCGTTGCAGACAGTCCGCCCAGCGAAATTGCGTCCGCGAATATCAACAAGCCGCAATCGGAGTGGAACAGCTGGCGCGATACGCTCGAGCCGGTCGGCGTCGAAGTCGACGATCTGAACGAAGTCCAGCAGCACTGGGTCAATCTGATTCTCGACGAAGTCATCGGCAACTATCAGATGGGAGTTCAACAAGCAGTGCGCGAAGCGCTCGATGTCGGGTCGCTGAAGTTCGCCTGGATGGGCAGCATCGAGCGCGGCGATCCGCATTACTTCCGTTTACAGGGCGCAGACTTCGTTTACGAATACGACAACGTGCAAAACGGCGGCAATCACGTCCATGCCGTTTGGCGGAGCAAGTCGGGAGATTTCGGCGCGGATTTACTGGCGCGCCATTACGCGGAAGCCCACTGACATCGGGCCAAACGATTAGACGGGTCTAGCTTTCGCTTTCCCGGACCCAATCGATGCTATCGAAATTCTCGTGGTAAGCGTGAAGGTGCGCGACACGGCGGCGAATCTCGTTGTGCTTGTCGATACTCGCTTCGATTTCCGTTTGCGATTGACGCAATAGACCGGAAAAGGCCCGGACGGCGGCTTCGACTTCGTTCTTGGTGCATTCAGACAGCGGTTTTTCGTTCAGGCTGGCGTCGACAGGCACGTCGGAAGGTAACTCGAGCTCACCGAGCTCCACTTCGAAAACTTCCGGCACTTGATAGGTTGGCATGATTATTCTCTGGCTCGGATGTCGTCGCGGCCGGTTATTAGACTATGGGTTGCGGTCGACGAGCAAATTCACGGATTCTGTCGAATCATTGCTCGGGTTGCCTCGGGGCTATTGAGCGAATTATGAATACTCTAATGAACAATAACTTATATTACTATTATAGAAATTACATCATATTGACCACCGGCCGGTGGTAGTCTGGCCTTCGGAAAGGCGCAGCAGACAGGGGACTGCCCGGTCCGGATACTGCGAGGTCGCGACCATCGCAGTGGAGGGCTTATTAATGAGATTTCGAGGTTGGGCCGGCGTGACCGGCGTATTGGCAGTCATGACCGGGGGCCTCGGTCTTGCCCAGACCTTTGAGCCGCTCGACCTGAGCGGCGAGGAGCTTTTCCTGCGCTATTGTGCGGCCTGCCACGGCACCGATGCTAAGGGCACAGGACCGGTGGCTCGGACACTGAACAAGCCGGTCCCCGACCTGACCCGGCTCACGGGAGCTAACCGTTCCGAGTTTCCGGCCGGAGCGATCCGGGACGCCGTTGACGGCCGGTCGATGGCAATATCCCACGGCACTCGTCAGATGCCGGTCTGGGGCTATGAATTCTGGGTCGAGGAGGGTGCCGATGTGGTTGCCGAGCGGACGGCTCGTGAGATGATTAATCGCCTGATCGTCTATCTCGAATCGATCCAGATTGCCGATGAGGCGCCGGGATTCGAGTGACGGCCTAACCGCCCGGGTTCTAGGCGCGGCGCCGCTTTCCTGTTAGGATACGACCCGATTTGAAGGAGCCTGAAGCGTCGGAATCGGCCTGAAGCCGCCACGTTTCAAAAGCCTGGCATCAGGCCGGCTTGCTGGTTGAGATTGCGCAGGCCCCTTATGGGGCTTTTTATTTGGCCGAATGCCAGCTGGAGACGCGGGCGGGTGGATAGCGGCAATTGGGAGATGGGCCTTTGGCCCATTTTTATTTTGCGGATGCGAAGAAAAGGGGTCTGACCCCATTTCCGGATGAACAAAGAGGAATTAATCGAATTGCTGGAGCCGACTGTCAATGCACTGGGCTATGAGTTAGTCGATCTGGACCTCAATTCAGGCGGCGGCGGACTCGTGCGTCTATTCATTGACCAGGATTCAGGCATCACACTCACGGACTGCGAGCAAGTCAGCCGGCAGATCAGTGACCTGCTTGATGTTGAGGATCCGCTGCCCAGTCGCTATGTTTTGGAAGTTTCGTCGCCGGGCCTGGATCGCCGACTTCGAACCGCCGAGCACTTTGCGTCTGCGGTTGGCGAAGAAATCCGCGTAGAACTGAAACGTGCCATTGATGGGCGGCGGAAGTATCGCGGATACCTGGTTACAGCCGACGCGAACCACATTGAAGTCGAGGGTGACGGTACAAAGTGGCAACTACCGCTGGCCGAGGTGAGTCTTGCGCGCCTGGTACCAACGGAATGAATTCAGCTGAGATAGATTCATGAGTAAAGAAATCCTATTAGTTGCCGACGCGGTCTCGAATGAGAAAGGCGTCGATAAAGAAATTATTTTTGACGCGATTGAGGCTGCGCTTGCGAGCGCAACTCGAAAGCGACACGGCGAGGACATCGAAGTCCGGGTTGCGATCGATCGGGAATCGGGCGAATACGACACGTTTCGGCGCTGGATGGTATTTGCTGACGATTCGAATGAGCTCGAGGAGCCGGTCAGGGAGCTTCGTCTGGAAGATGCGCTCGATGTGGACCCCAACGCTGTGCCGGGAGAATTCGTCGAGGAGCCGATGGAGTCCGTCGAATTCGGCCGCATCGCTGCGCAGACGGCCAAGCAGGTCATCGTGCAGAAAGTGCGCGAAGCCGAGCGCGAGCAAGTCGTCGAGGAATTTGAAGAGCGCACCGGCGAACTTCTGAGTGGCATCGTTAAACGCGTCGACCGCAATGGCGTTTATGTCGACCTGGGCGGCAACGCCGAAGGATTTATTCCGCGCGAACACTTGATTCCTCGAGAGCCAATCAAGCCGCAGGACCGAGTCAAGAGCATGCTCTATGAAGTGCGGGCCGAGATTCGTGGACCTCAGCTTTTTTTGACGCGCACTTCGCCGGAGTTCCTGATCGAACTGTTCAAGATCGAGGTGCCAGAAGTTGGCCAGGGGCACATCGAAATCCTAGGTGCCGCGCGCGACCCCGGGCTAAGGGCCAAAATTGCAGTTAAGAGCAACGACAAACGCATCGATCCTGTCGGTGCCTGCGTCGGCATGCGCGGCTCTCGCGTTCAGGCCGTCTCAAACGAGCTTGCCGGAGAGCGTGTCGACATCATTCTGTACGATGAAAACGCAGCGCAGTTCGTTATCAACGCGATGTCTCCCGCGGAAGTCCTTTCGATCGTCATGGACGAAGACGCTCACAGCATGGACGTAGCGGTCGAGGAAGAAAAACTCTCACAGGCCATCGGGCGCGGTGGCCAGAATATTCGTCTTGCAAGCGAGCTCTCCGGTTGGGAGCTCAATGTCATGACCGAGTCCGATGCCGACGAAAAGAGCGAGCAGGAAGCGAAAGAACTGGTCGCGACCTTCATGAAGGAGCTCGATGTCGACGAAGACGTCGCCGTGATCCTGGTGCAGGAAGGCTTTTCTTCGCTCGAGGAAGTTGCCTATGTGCCGGCCAGCGAGTTGCTGCAGATCGAGGAATTTAATCAGGACATCGTTGACGAGTTGCGTGCTCGTGCCCGCGACGTCCTGATCACCAAGGCAATCGTTACCGAAGAGGTCATCGATCAAGCCGAACCCGCCGAAGACTTGCTGGCACTTGAGGGCATGAGCAAGGAGCTCGCCTTCGTGTTGGCAAGCAAAGGCATCGTCACTCGAGAAGATCTGGCTGAACAAGCCGTCGACGATCTTGAGGACATCGAAGATTTGGATCCGGAACGTGCGGCCGAGCTCATTATGGCGGCACGCGCTCACTGGTTTGAGAGTGAGCAGCAGGCCTGAGTGTCGAGGAGATCTGCATGTCGGAAGTAACAGTCGCTGAATTCGCGGATACGCTGAAGGTGCCGGTAGATCGGCTCATTGCTCAGCTCGATGAAGCGGGTATCAACGTTTCGGGCGCCAATGACGTCATCAGCGAGGACGCAAAGCTCGAGCTGTTGACGCATCTCCGTCGGTCGCACGGCAAGCAGGAAGATGCAGTCGCCGCGCCGCGCAAGATTACGTTGAAGCGAAAATCACAAAGTGAGCTCAGACTTGCCGCCGGGCAAGGACGGTCGCGCACGGTCAACGTCGAAGTTCGACGCAAGCGAACCTACACCAGGCGCGACGTACTCGAAGAACAGAAACGCCAACAGCAGGCGGAGCTCGATGCATCTCGGAAAGCCGACGAAGATGCGCTCAATGCTGTCGAAAACGAAGAGAAGGCTCGTTTGGAGGCGCTGGAGACTGAGAAACAGCGCGAAACGGAAGCCCTCCAGGCCGAGGAGACCGAACGCGAGGCCGCAGAGAAGCGCCGTCAGGAAGAAGCCGACGACGACGCCCGCCGTCGAGTCGACGAACAGCGCCGCGCCCAGGAGGATGCCGCTCGCGAAACCAAGGAGCGAGAGCGCGAGGCGAAACTCCAAAAGGAAATCGAGCAGCGGCAGTCGAATCGCAAGAGCACGCCAGGACCGGGGCACACGCTGCACGTTGCCGACGGTGCTGCCGGGCGCCGTCGCAAGAAGCGTCCGCGTCGCCGCAGTATGAATGTCAATGTCGATTCGACTCACGGTTTTGAGATGCCGACTGCGCCGATCGTTCGCGAAGTCGATATTCCGGAAACGATCAACGTGTCGGAACTATCGCAACGCCTGGCGGTCAAGTCGACCGAAGTGATCAAGGCGTTGATGGGCATGGGCATGATGGTCACCATCAATCAGGTGCTCGATCAGGACACTGCGATTCTCGTAGTCGAGGAGATGGGGCACAAAGCCAAAGCCTTTAAGGAGGCTGCTGTTGAGGAAGAGCTGTTGGCTGCGTCGCAGGGCGAGAGCAATCTTGGCGAGGAGCAATCGCGCCCGGCAGTCGTCACTGTCATGGGGCATGTCGATCACGGCAAGACATCGTTGCTCGACCATATTCGGCGCACCAAGGTCGCAGCAGGCGAGGCAGGGGGAATTACCCAGCATATCGGCGCTTACCATGTGAGTACGGATCGCGGAACGGTCACCTTTCTCGATACGCCGGGCCATGCCGCGTTTACCAGCATGCGCGCACGCGGTGCTCAGGTAACCGATATCGTTATCCTGGTGGTGGCCGCCGATGATGGCGTGATGCCGCAGACAAAAGAAGCCGTTGACCACGCGCGCGCCGCCGGCGTGCCGATCGTCGTCGCGGTGAACAAGATCGATCGCGACAACGCCGATCCCGGCCGCGTACGCAATGAACTCTCTCAGCACGATGTCATTCCAGAGGCCTGGGGCGGCGATACGCTGTTCGTTGACGTTTCGGCCGAAACAGGCCAGGGCATCGACGATCTATTAGAAGCGGTCATGCTGCAGGCTGAACTACTCGACCTGAAAGCGCCGGCCACCGGCTCCGCTCAAGGTGTCGTGCTCGAAGCCAGCCTGGAGCGCGGTCGAGGTGCGGTTGCGACGGTACTGGTCAGCAAGGGACTGCTCAGCGTTGGCGACATGCTGCTCGCCGGTCAGGAGTACGGTCGAATCAGGGCAATGTTCGATGAGTCCGGTGAGTCGATTACGTCGGCCGGTCCGGCAATCCCAGCCGTTGTTCTCGGGCTTTCGGGCACGCCGACGGCCGGCGACGAAATGCTCGTGGTCGCCAACGAGCGCAAGGCGCGAGAAGTGGCTGAATACCGCTATGGCCGCGATCGCGACGTCAAGCTGGCCCAGCAGCAGGCTTCGAAACTCGAAGATGTCTTTACCCAGATGGGCGAGTCTGGCGCGGTCAGTGTGCAGCTCATGTTGAAGGCCGACGTTCACGGTAGCGCCGAAGCCTTGAAGGAATCGCTGGAAGCGATATCGCACGAAGAAGTGAAGGTCACCGTTATCAGCGCGGGTGTTGGTGGAATTACGGAGTCCGATATACAGCTGGCAGCGGCGTCAAGCGCAATCGTTTTGGGATTCAATGTTCGTGCCGACTCGGCCGCTCGTACCGCAATCAAGGACAGCGGCGTCGATGTCAGGTATTACAGCGTAATTTACGAAGCGATCGACGACATCAAGGCGGCGGTCAGTGGTTTGCTGTCTCCCGAAATTCGCGAACGAATCGTTGGTCTTGCCGAAGTTCGTGAAGTGTTTACCTCGCCGAAGCTCGGCGATATCGCCGGGTGCATCGTTGCGGACGGCTACGTCAAGCGCAGTAATCCAATTCGCGTGTTGCGCGACAATGTCGTGGTTTATGAAGGTGAGCTCGAGTCCTTGCGCCGTTTCAAAGACGATGTGCAGGAGGTCAGAGCAGGCACGGAATGCGGAATCGGCGTCAAAAATTACAATGACGTGAAAGTCGGCGATCAGATCGAGTGTTACGAGCGGACTGAGCACGCCCGCGAGCTTTAGATTCATGCCGCGAGAGTTTTCCAGGCGCCTGCGAGTTGGGGCTGAGCTCATGCGAATCCTCAACGATCTGCTTCAGTTTGACGTTAAGGATCCGCGGCTGAAGGACGTTCGGGTCAGCGATGTCGAGCTCAGTGGCGATCTAGGCGTCGCGCGCGTGTTTTATTCAACCCTGGATCCCGATGCAGACCCACAACCGATTGAAGCTGCGCTGACCAAGGGTGCTTCCTTCATGCGCGTTCGAGCGGGAAAAGCCGCCAGGTTGCGGCGCGTTCCCGAACTCAGATTCGAACCGGATGAGAGTGCTCGTGAGGGATTTAGAATTTCCCAGCTGATTGACGACCAGGCACCGGTCGCCGATGACGCAGGGTCCGAGGAAGATTGAGCCATGAGCGCAGCCGCCAAGCCGTCGACCAGGCCGCTGGCGGGAATCGTTTTGGTCGATAAGCCGCCGGGCTTCACATCGAACCGCATCCTCCAAAAGACGAAACGATTATTCCAGGCCCGCAAAGCGGGCCACACCGGTACGCTCGACCCGATGGCGACGGGCATGCTGCCGATCTGTTTCGGCGCCGCGACCAAGGTGTCCGGCATGATGCTCGAATCGAGCAAGCGTTACCGTGTGACGGCAGCTTTTGGTATCGCAACGGATACCGGGGACGCGACTGGCACGGCGATCGAACGCTCTGAGCAACCACCCTTGGCGATCGCGGATATTGAGCCGGCGGTGCAAAAAATGGTCGGACGGATACGCCAGGTTCCGCCGATGTACTCCGCGCTGAAGCACGAAGGGACTCGCCTGTATGAACTGGCACGACAGGGCAAGGAAGTGGAGCGTCCGGCCAGAGAGATCGAAATCTACGAATTCAGTATCGAGGCCTTCGACTGGCCGCATCTGACACTGGCTGTCCATTGCTCCAAGGGGACCTATGTCCGGACCCTGGTTTCGGATCTGGCGCAACAGCTGGGCACGGTCGCGCATGTAGCGGTGCTGAGGCGTTTGACTGTCGCACCATTCGCCGAGTCTCAGATGGTCAGCTTTGGCGTGCTGGAGGAGGCTGCGGCCGAGGGGCTGGATAGCCTGGATCGCTGGCTGCTAAATGCCGACGCGGCCCTGGTGGATAAACCGGCAATCAGCGTCAGCGAAGCGGATAGTGAGGCGCTGCGGCAGGGTCGCCGGGTTTCAGTGCTGGGCGCTGATTCGGAAGGGTCGGTCCGGATTTACGATCCGGACGGCCGGTTCGTTGGGATTGGCCATCTGGACGGATCCGGGGCCGTCAAGCCGGCGAGAATATTTCCGCTCTGAAGGCTTTGTTCCTTATAAGGTGTTTGGTTAGAATACGCGGCTTATTGAAATGGGTATCGAGAAAAAAGAGGCCGCGATTCGCGTGGTCTGGAGAATTGAAAGATGGCTTTAAGTTCGGAACGCAAATCCGAGATCCTGTCTGAGTACGGTCGTGGCGAAAGCGACACTGGCTCACCCGAGGTGCAGGTTGCGTTGTTGTCAGCTCGCATCAGCGAACTCACAGATCACTTTGGCGCGCACCACAAAGATCATCATTCCCGCCGAGGATTGTTGCGCATGGTCAACCGTCGGCGGCGACTCCTAGATTACCTCAAAGATATTGACCAAGGTCGCTACAAGGAATTGATAGCGCGTCTTGGTCTTCGACGTTGAGTCCCGTTTAGTTTTTTCAGTATTCAGAGCCGGTTCGTCCGGCTCTGTCCGTATTTGGCAGGTGTTACGCCGCTCGCTTCGAGTGGCGAGCTTGATTCGCAAGGATGGTAGGCGTGAAAGTTACGAAAAGTTTTAAGTTTGGTGCACACGAAGTCAGCATAGAGACGGGCGCCGTTGCCCGGCAGGCTGATGGCGCGGTACTGGTCAGCATTGACGAAACAGTCGTCCTGGTGACGGCGGTCGGTGAAAAGTTCGATCGCGAGGGCAGAGACTTCTTCCCGCTGACGGTCAATTATCAGGAAAAGACTTACGCTGCAGGCAAGATACCCGGTGGTTTCTTTAAGCGCGAAGGACGACCAGCCGAGAAAGAAACGCTGACCTGCCGGCTGATCGATCGGCCCATCAGGCCGCTGTTCCCGAAGGGATATAAGCGAGAAACCCAGGTGACTGCGACGGTGATCTCGATCAATCCTGAGGTCGATCCCGATATACCTGCCTTGCTGGGTGCGTCCGCCGCTTTAGCGATTTCTGGACTGCCTTTCGAGGGACCGATTGGTGCAGCGCGAGTCGGATACCGCGACGGCAACTACCTGCTGAACCCGTCTAAGAGCGAACTGCTGGAATCGGAGCTCGACCTGGTCGTCGCGGGAACCGCAAATGCCGTTCTGATGGTTGAATCTGAAGCCAAACTGCTGTCGGAAGAAGTCATGCTCGGCGCCGTCATGTTCGGTCATGAGCAGATGCAGATTGCAATCGAAGCCATCAATGCCCTGGCCGCAGAAGTCGGTCGCGAGAAAATCGAGTTTGTCGGCCCGGCACCCGATGAGGCGCTCGCAAGCGCCGTTGAGCAAGCCGTCCGAGAGCAACTGACGGACGCCTATGGCATTGCCGAAAAGCAGGCGCGCAATACGCGCATCGGCGAAGTCAAAGACAGCTGTGTTGCTGCCCTGGCTGAGCCGGAATCTTCGAATTGGAGCGAAGGTGAGGTCAAAGGCGAGCTGCAAAAACTCGAAAAGCAGATCGTCCGGGGTCGAATCCTGAAGGGTGAGGCCAGAATCGACGGCCGGGATACCACCACGGTTCGCCCAATCAGCGTGGAAGTTGGCGTTCTTCCCCGAGCGCATGGTTCCGCACTGTTCACGCGGGGTGAAACTCAGGCACTGGTGGTCACCACACTTGGCACCGGCCGCGACGCTCAGATCATCGACGCGATCGAAGGCGAACGCCGCGAACCCTTCATGTTCCACTATAACTTTCCTCCGTATAGTGTTGGCGAAACAGGATTTATGGGTTCGCCGAAGCGGCGAGAGATTGGCCACGGTCGGCTGGCTCGACGCGGCGTCGAGGCCGTCATGCCGAACATGGAAGAATTCCCTTACGTCATCCGGGTCGTTTCCGAGATTACCGAATCCAACGGCTCAAGCTCGATGGCGTCCGTTTGCGGGTCCAGCTTGTCGATGATGGATGCCGGTGTGCCGCTCGACGCGCCTGTTGCCGGTATCGCGATGGGACTCATTAAGGAAGGCGACGAGCACGTTGTCCTGACGGATATTCTCGGTGACGAGGATCACCTGGGCGATATGGACTTCAAGGTCGCCGGAACCACCGATGGCATCAGCGCTTTGCAGATGGATATCAAGATCCAGGGCATTACGCGAGAAATCATGGAAGTCGCGCTTGATCAGGCACGTGGTGCCCGGCAGTACATTCTCGGTGAGATGAATAAGGTGATAGGCGAATCAAGGCAGGAAATGTCTGACTGGGCGCCCAGCATCATTACGATCAAGATCGATCCTGAGAAGATTCGCGACGTTATCGGCAAGGGCGGCGCCGTCATTCGGGGAATCACCGAAGAGACGGGCGCAACCATTGATATCGACAATGACGGAACGGTCAAAATCGCTTCGGTCATCGCATCGGCAGGCCGTGCAGCGCTCGAGCGAGTTGAGTTGATTACGGCGGACGTTGAGGTCGGCAGAATTTACGAGGGCAAAGTTGCCCGGCTGATGGATTTTGGCGCGTTCGTTACGATTCTGCCGGGCCGCGATGGCCTCGTGCATATCTCGCAAATCTCGAATGATCGGGTTGAGAAGGTCAGCGACAAACTCAACGAAGGAGATTCGGTGCGAGTCAAAGTGCTGGAAGTCGATCGTCAGGGGCGAGTCCGGTTGAGCATGCGCGATATCGAGGACTAGTTTCGCTCGACTCGCGTCAGGCCTTCAATCTGCCACTGCTGCTTGGCCCATTGCCATAAGGTCTTGGGCCGAGCGCCAACCAGGTCCGGTGGTACCGCTAATCCAAGCAGTTCGAGCGCCGCAGCGGCCGCTTTTTCCGGGTGAGCCTGGTCGATTGCCGCAGCGCCCGCCCGTTTGGATAGTTTTTCCCCAGCCGTATCGGTGACCAGCGGAATATGCCAGTAGCGGGGCGTCCTCAGGCCGAGACGCCGCTGAAGCGCAATATGCAGCGGTGTGCTGTCGAGCAGATCAACGCCGCGGACCACGTCTGTGATGTTCTGCTCGGCATCGTCCAGTACAACGGCGAGATGATAGGCGGGTAGCCCGTCGCGCCTGACGATGACAAAGTCGCCGTCAGTTGATTCGGTATCCCGCTCGACGGACCCTTGGAGACGATCCAAGAACGCAGTGACACCCTCATCGCTGCGCAAGCGAATGGCCGTGTCACCTGACGTGAGGGCCTTGTCGCGACAAGTGCCTGGATAGCGTGTGCTGCCGGTCAGCGAGCGAATCTGTTGCCGGCTGCAATCGCAATAATAAGCTTGGCCTGTGGCGACCAGTTCGTGGGCTAGCGCCAGATAGCGATTGAGGCGGGTGCTTTGGTAGAGCACGTCGCCATCCCATTCGAGATCCAATGCTTCGAGCGATTTGAGAATCGATTCCGCAGACCCGGCAATTTCTCTCGGTGGGTCGATGTCCTCGATACGGACGAGCCAGGAGCCGTTCGCCTGACGGGCATGCAGGAAACTCGCCACCGCGGCGGTTAGCGTGCCCAGATGTAAATCGCCGGTCGGCGAGGGTGCGAATCGTCCGACGTAGGTCACGAGCGCCTCGTCAGACTGCCTGACGTGCGCCCAACCCGGGGCTAGCGGTAATAGTCCTCACGGTCGCGGAATTGCTTTTCGGCGAGTTCGCGACGTTCCTGAGCTTCTACACAAAGCGTGGCGACTGGCCGCGCTTCGAGGCGCCGCAATCCGATCTCATCGCCAGTTTCTTCGCAGAAACCGTAACTGCCGTCGTCAATCCGGATGAGCGCCGACTCGATTTTCTTCAGCAGCTTGCGTTCTCGGTCGCGAGTTCTCAGTTCGAGCCCGAATTCCGTTTCCTGGGTTGCGCGGTCGTTTGGATCCGGTGGGTTGGATGCATCGTCTTTCATGTGATGCATCGTGCGATCGACTTCTTCCATCAACTCACGCTTCCAGGCCGAAAGAATCTCCCGAAAGTGCTTCAGCTGTTTGTTGCTCATGTAGTCCTCACTACGCGCCCGCTGATACGGCGAGAAGCCGGGAACGGGTCCGGTCAGGACGTTTGCGCGTCGAGCACTGGACTTGCGCCTTACTGGCGTCGAGCGCTTGATCGGAGTTTTCTTGTTGGAACTTCTCTTTGCCGGTCGCGCCAAACGTGTCGCGGCCGCCTTCTTCGTCGGTTTAGCCTTTGAAGCTGCCTTCTTCCTGGTCACTTTTTTGCGTGAGTCCTTTCGTTTAGCTTTCGATTTGCTGCCCGCCTTGGCCGCCTTTTTCTTCGCTGGCTTTTTCTTTGCTACCTTCTTCTTGGCTGCTTTTTTCTTGGTCTTTTTCTTGCTCGGAGCCTTCTTTTTCGACGCAAGCTTCTTCTTTGAGGCGACCTTTTTCTTGGTCACCTTCTTCTTGCTGGTCTTCTTCTTGCCAACCTTTTTCTTGCTGGGCTTCTTCGACGCTCGGACTGCACCACGCTTGCGCGATGCAGTCTTCGCAGCTTTCTTAGAAACCTTCTTTTTCTTGGCAGCCTTTTTTGCCGGCATGCGTGGGATCCCCAGGTGGCTTCAAACGCAGCCGGCGATTATACAGAGATGGTTCGCCGACGGTAGCCTACTAAGACCCGATTGCGCAGACCTGCGATTCAGGGCAGCTCGACAGGGGGCGGAGCGACCCAGTTTCCGTCCCGGTGTTCGGCGATGACGGTCGTGTAAATACCGCCCCGGACGTTGAATTCGGCCGTGAGGCGAGCAAACCGGGGGCTCATGCCAGTGACCAGATCGTCCAGGATTTCATTGGTGACCGCCTCGTGGAAAGCCCCGCTTTCCCGGAACGACCAGACGTAAAGTTTGAGTGATTTCAACTCGACACAGAGTGCTTCTGGCACGTATTCGAGGTTCAGAGTCGCAAAATCCGGTTGCCCGGTCTTCGGGCAAAGGCAGGTAAATTCCGGAACGCGGATGCGAATCGTATAGTCGCGATCCGGGTTCGGATTGGGGAAATATTCGAGCGAATCCCGACCGGGCCGAGGGCGATCGTCAGCCAATTTATTGGATCTCTTAGATTCGAAAATGAGAATCGTGCCGCAAGCGTTTTTACTTTACACTAACGACTAAGACGCGGCCACGGCGGCATCGTCTGATTCTCGTCGTAACGGACTGGTATGCGCCTAAGCAAGATTAAGCTATCCGGCTTCAAGTCTTTCGTAGATCCTACGACCCTCGGCTTCCCTGGCAACCTGATGGGCATCGTTGGCCCCAACGGCTGCGGAAAATCCAACATAATTGATGCCGTTCGCTGGGTGCTCGGCGAGAGTTCCGCCAAAACACTGCGCGGCGACTCGATGGCTGACGTGATATTCAACGGGTCGAGCACTCGTAAGCCGATCGGTCAGGCTGGTATCGAGCTGGTATTCGATAACAGCGATGGCCAGATCACCGGGGCCTACGCCGGCTACGCGGAGATCGCGATGCGCCGGGTCGTCTCGCGAGACGGGACCTCGCAGTATTTTCTGAACAACGGCCGATGTCGCCGCAAAGACATCACTAACCTGTTGCTCGGTACCGGTGTCGGCAGCCACGGATACTCCATCATCGAGCAGGGCATGATTTCCCGCTTGGTTGAAGCCAAACCGGAGGAGCTGCGATCGTTTCTCGAAGAAGCAGCCGGCATCTCCAAGTACAAGGAACGCAGGCGAGAGACGGAGCACCGAATCCGCCACACGCGAGACAATCTCGAGCGCCTGCAGGATCTACGCGATGAGCTCGGTAAACAGCTTGGTCATTTGCAGCGACAGGCCAAGGCCGCGGAACGATTCAAGGTGCTGAAGGGGGAGGAGCGGCGAACCGGCGCTGAGCTTCTCATCCTGCGTTTGAAAACGCTCAGCGACGAACTCAACGAGCACCAGCGAAATCTCGCCGCGCGCCAGCTCAGCCTCGACGCGGCCGGCACTCGGCAAGTCGAAATCGAAACCGAAATCGAAAAGCACCGCGTCGAGATGGCCGAGCGCAACGATGCGTTCAATGAAGTACAGGGGCTCTATTACCGGGTCGGAGCCGATATCGCACGGCTCGAGCAGAGCATTCAGCACCGGAATGCCGATATTCAGCGCCAGTCCAGCGAGCTCGAACAAGCGCAGGAACAGTTAGATAAAGTCACCGGCCATATCTCGGACGATGAGGTAGCGCTTGAGCGGTTGGACCAGCTGCTCGGCCGACTCAATCCGGAGTTAGTTGAAGCGCAGGATCACCTCGAGGCATCGGAAAGAGCATTGCGCGACGCGGAAGCCGCCGCTGAGTCCAGCCGGGATAAGGCCGAGGCTGTTGCTGCCGCCATTGCCGCCGCCGACCGCACGATTCAGGTCGAGGAAGCCAGGCACGAGCATCAGTCCGAACGAATCGCGCGAATCGACGAAGAGCGCAAGGAAAAGGCATCTGAGCGGGCCGGAATCGATTCAACCGAGCTTGAACGCGAACTGGACCAGTTGACCGCTTCTGAGGAGAGTCTGCGAAGCGCCAATGAAGCTGCCGCCAGGACACTGGAAGTCAGAACAGAAGAGATTCAGCGTCTGCGCAAGGACGACGCGGGCTTGTCGGCAGAGCTCGATGACATGCGTGAGCGCCTGCAGCGCGGCAAGGGGCGTTTGAGCTCCTTAGAAGCGCTACAGGAAGCTGCGCTTGGCCGGATCTCGGAAGAGGCGATGCAATGGCTCGCCAAAGGCAACCGGGGAAGCGCGCCACGTCTTGCGGCTCAGCTCGAGGTTGAAACCGGATGGGAGCGCGCCGTCGAGGCAACCCTCGCGGGCTACCTCAACGCAGTCGAGGCCGATCAGCTCGAGTCGATTGCCAGCGATCTCGAGAGCTTGAGCGACAGTGGGCTCGCCATCATAGAGACAGGTAAATCCGAGGCGGACGATCAGACCGACATCGTTGGGCTGGCCAGCCTTGCCTCGAAAGTCGCGGCGCCCGCGGCTGCGCGAGCGCTGTTGTCGGGCGTTTTTGCGGCACCGAATCTGAATGTCGCTCTGGCGAAACGCGAATCGCTCGGACCCGGTCAGTCCATCATGACGAACACCGGCGTCGAAGTGTCGCGACATGCGCTGCGCACGAATTCCAGCGACGATCCGCAAGTGGGTGTCATTGCGCGCGGCGAAGAGATCGAGACACTCGAAAAATCAGTCCGCGACGTATCTGAAAAAATCGAGACAAAGGCCCAGGACCTGGCAGATATCCGGCGCCGTCTCGACGAGCTCGAAAGCAACCGAGCCGAGGACCAGGCAAAGGCACGCAAGCTTCAGACCGAACATGCCGAGGCACGGACTCAGCTCGAGACGCGCAAGGCCCGCCTGGAAGAACTCAGGCGCCGTCTCCGCGAGTTCGAGGGCGATATTGTCGCGCTCGAAGACGAGCGTCACGCGATTACCCAGGCGATGCAGGCTGCGCAATCGCGACTGGAAAGCGCGACAGCCGAACGAGGCACAGGCGTGGAGACACAGCAGCGTCTCGAAGCCGATCGAGGTGATACCGGTGAGCGCTTGCTTAAGACGCGCGCCGAAGCGGAACGGGACCGAGAGCGAGCCAAAGAGATCGCCATCATGGTTGAGTCACGGCGCAGCTCGCAACAATCAGCCAGTGCCGCATTGGAGCGAGTCCAAGCACAACAGCTCTATCTCGCTGAGCGTCGCGCCGATCTCGACAAGCAAATAGAGTCGTTGAAGGAGCCGCTTGGTGAAGAGCGCGGCTTGCTGGAAAAACAACTCGACGAGCGACTAAAGGTTGAGGAGGCGCTGGCAGCCGCCCGGACGGAGGTCGAAAGTTCAGAGCAGCAGGTGCGCGATGCTGAGAGCGAGCGATCGCAGGCGCAAAAGCGCGTTAATGAAGCGCGCGACGAAACTGAAACCGCGCGGATGACGGTTCGGGAAACGGAAGTCCGGGCAGACACTGTCACGGAACAATTTGCGGAAACAGGCTTCAATAAGGAAGAGCTGCTTGCCGAATTGGCCGAGGAAACGACCGCCGCAGACTGGTCGGAAAAGCTCGATGCCATCGGGCGAAAGATTCAAAGATTGGGTGCAATAAATCTTGCCGCAATCGACGAGTATGAGGAGCAGTCAGAGCGCAAGCAGTATCTCGACAAACAGTCCGACGACTTGACGGAGGCGCTTGAGACGCTCGAAGCTGCCATCAAGAAGATCGACACGGAAACGCGATCACGATTTCGCGAGACCTTCAATCACGCGAATCAGGGTTTGGGGGAACTTTTTCCGCGCTTGTTCGGCGGGGGGCAAGCCTATCTCGAGCTCGAGAGCGACGATCTTTTGAATGCTGGCGTGACCGTAATGGCACGACCTCCCGGCAAGCGAATCAGTACGATTCATTTATTGTCGGGCGGCGAAAAGGCCTTGACGGCCGTCGCATTGGTCTTTGCGATATTCAAGCTAAACCCAGCGCCGTTCTGTCTGCTTGACGAGGTTGACGCGCCACTCGACGACGCGAACGTTAGTCGATTCTGCGAAATCCTCAAAGAAATGGCAGACGCGGTGCAGTTTGTTGTGATTACGCATAATAAGACCACGATGGAGGCCATGGGCCAGCTGGCAGGCGTCACGATGCACGAGCCGGGCGTTTCTCGTCTGGTGTCCGTTGACATCGATGAAGCCGTCAAACTTGCTGCGATGTAGTCAGAAACGAGATGACAGACTTGCGATGGGTGCTGCTTGCGCTCGGCGTTCTGGTGATCGTCGCCGTTTACCTCTGGAGCCAGGGGATTCCTCAGCGTTTACTGGCGCCGATCATTGCGCTGCGCAAGCAAAAAGCAGCCGATGCCATCCGGGTGGAACCCGCATTCGGTGATACGGAGCCGAGTGATTTTGTTGAAGAGCTCCCCGATTATCAGCCCACCGCTCCAGCCGAGCCGGAAATCGCGAATACGATCGTTACCCTCAGGCTGATTCCAAACGAAAAGGAAATCGCCTGCGATCGCGTCATCCTTGCTCTGCGTTCCGCCGGCCTAATGCATGGCCGCTACGGCATCTTTCATAAACACGCCAGCAACTCAAGTGACGAGCCGAGATTCAGCGTCGCCAATTTGACCGAACCCGGGTCCTTCGAAATTTCTAATTTGTCCGAAACGAAAATTCCCGGCATGAGCTTCTTTATGGTTATGCCTGGCGAAGGCGAACCGGTCGAGCGTTTCGACGAAATGGTTGCGACCGCGCGAAGCCTCGCGCGCGATCTGGACTGCGAGTTGCGCGATGACAAAGGCAGCTCGTGGAGTATTCAGCGCGAGCGTTATGTGCGTGAGGAAATCATCGAGTATTGCCTGCTGCTCGACAAACCGCTGCCGGACGGATGACCAAGAAGCGGCACGAAGCGCCTGCAAAGGTCGTGCGCGAGCTAGAGAAACTTCGTAGCGAGATCGAAGATCATAGCTACGCCTATTACCTTTTGGCGCAACCCAAGATACCTGACGCTGAGTTTGACCGATTATTCCTGCGCCTTGAAGAAATCGAGCGGCAATTCCCCGATCTCGTAACCGCAGAATCGCCCACCCAGCGTGTCGGCCCTCAGCCCGTATCGGATTTTGCCGAGGTAACGCATTCAGTCCCCATGCTTTCGCTAGCGAATGCGTTCGACGAGGCCGCGGTCGTCGCATTTCATGAGCGCGTCCTTGGCCGTCTAGCCGACGAGGGCATCGACACGGAAGCCATCGAATATGTTGCGGAACCGAAGCTTGATGGCACGGCGATCAGTATTCGCTACGAGGATGGTCGGCTTGTACAAGCGTCTACCCGCGGTGACGGGAATCGTGGCGAGGAAGTCACACACAACATTCGGACAATTCAAAGCGTTCCGCTGAAGTTGCGCGGTAAGAAAGTCCCGCGAGTTCTCGAGGTTCGTGGCGAGGTATTCATGCCAAAAGCAGGGTTTGAATTATTCAATAAGCGCGCGGAAGCAGAGGGCGCCAAGACTTTCGTGAATCCACGGAATGCTGCTGCCGGCAGCTTGCGCCAGTTGGACCCGAGGCTCACGGCTCAACGGCCGCTCGACGCTTTCTTTTACGGTCTCGGTGAGATTTCAGGCGCCAAGTCGCCCAAATCGCAGGCGGAATTGCTCGGCTATTTACGCGAACTTGGCCTAAGCACCTCCCCGGACTGGCAATTGGTAGACGGATTTCAGGGCTGTTTGGCCTATTACTCGAATATCGGGCGAATGCGAGCGGATTTAGCTTATGAAATCGACGGGGTGGTTTATAAGGTGAACCGTCTTGATTGGCAAAACTCACTCGGTGCGGTATCCCGAGCGCCGCGCTGGGCTATTGCTCACAAGTTTCCTGCCGAGGAGGAGCTGACGGTGGTATCTGCGATCGAATTTCAGGTGGGCCGCACGGGCGCCGTGACGCCCGTCGCTCGGCTAGAGCCCGTTTTTGTCGGCGGCGTGACAGTCAGCAACGTCACGCTTCATAACCTCGGGGAGGTCCACCGGAAAGATGTTCGCGTAGGCGACACGGTGATTGTCAGGCGAGCAGGCGATGTCATTCCTGAAATCGTCGGCATAGTTTCGGATCGGCGGCCGAGCAAAACGCGACGGGTGCGCCTGCCCCGAAAGTGTCCCGTGTGTCGGTCGGATATTGTCCAGCCTGAAGGCGAAGCGGTTGCTCGGTGTAGTGGGCAGCTTATTTGTCCCGCGCAACTCAAAGAGTCACTCAAACATTTTGCATCCCGATCCGCGATGGACATCGAAGGTCTCGGCAGCAAGCTCATCGATCAACTGGTCGAGAACGATCTGGTAACAAATCCCGCAGAGATTTTCGATCTAACGCTCGATGTTTTGCTTCAACTCGAGCGGATGGGTGAAAAGTCGGCCGAGAAATTACTTAAGGCTATCGAGCGGCGAAAGGAAACGACATTCGCTCGATTCTTGTACGCGCTTGGCATGCGTGGCGTCGGCGCCGCCACTGCGAGCGCGTTGGCTTCGGACTTCCAATCTCTACAGAGTTTTCTTGACGCGGACAGCGAACGACTGCAGCAGACAGAAGATGTCGGTCCAGTCATCGCTGAGCAGATAAGTTCGTTCTTGAGCGAACCCCATAACGCACAAGTGATTGAGCGGTTGGTTCGTCATGGCGTCCGATGGCCGGCCGTTAACAAACCAAAGGCGTCGAAGTCAGCCTTAAACGGAAAGCGAGTCGTTCTAACTGGAACGCTTGCGGGGTTGTCACGAACGGAAGCAAAGGAAAAACTGGAGTCGCTCGGAGCACGGGTCACAAGCAGTGTTTCGAAGAATACAGATATCGTCATCGCCGGTGAAAACCCGGGGTCAAAATTGGAAAAAGCGGAGAAGCTAGGCATCGAAATTTGGAGCGACTCACGAGCCCTCCGTGAGGTTGGGCCGTGAGCGCGATACAGGCCTCTCTTCAAAAGGTGTTTGTCGAATGCCTAGAGAGCATGCTCGGTCCGATTGTCCGACTCACGCTGTATTGCGGTTTGGGGCATTCCGAATTTGCGGCGGCTTTACGGCGCGTTTTTATCGAAGTCGCGAGCCAAGAATTTGGTGTGCGCGGCAGGCCTGCAAATATCGCGAAAGTCTCAGCAAAGACAGGACTGCCCCGAAAAGCAATTCACCGACACCGGGCTCAAATTGGGGGAAAGGAGTGGACACCGGACGACGAAATTAGTCCGCTGAACACAGTGATTCATTATTGGCGGTTTGACGAAAGATTTTGTTCAAGACCTGGTCAACCGCGAGATTTGCAATTCGAAGGATCTAACAGCTTTACAACACTTGTTAGGAGTTGGGTCGGAGACATTCCTGTAAGTACGATTCGGCAAGAACTTATCCGCGAAGGAATCGCGCTGCAAAATGAGCAGGGCGACTTGAGCCTGGTTCAAGATTACTCGTTTCCTGAGAGTCTCGATGCCGACTTCTTGAGAAACGCGGCCTTCAATTTGAAACATCACGCGGAAACCTTGTTTCACAATGCTAACCTCATCGATGCGGGAAAAGGATCGGCCTCCTATCTGATCAAGAGCGGCCGGTTCGAGCGAATTGCTTGGACACGACGATTGAATCAGCAAGCAATGGAGCAACTCCGGTTGTGGGTCCGTTCAGAGGGTGCGCAGTTCATTCACGAAGCCGATGAGTACATGACGCAGTTGGAAGATGTAGTTTCCGACGGGTCTTCCCCGGAGAATCTAGTGGGCGGGGTCGGGCTCTACTTTTTCCAAGAGGATTAAACCGGCTGCTATTAGCCGAATTTTGCCGCATAGCGTCAATCGCGATCGCGAGTCCCAGACGCAGAACTACGATAACCACCGTTCGAATTTCCCATCTCAATCAATTTGACGCTCGGGCACCCCGATTTTTGTGCTCAGCAGACTGTGCTCAGAGCCTTAACGCTTTGTTTTCTCAGTAGAAACTGAGCACAGCCAATCTTAGACTAATTCTAGAAAGCCAAACCAAGCATCAACGGATTTCGCTTCAGGCCGGATTCCCAGCCACTAGCTGGTTGACCGCAAGAAGAAAAGGGAAGAAAATCCCGGAAACAGGGACTTATGTCTAATTCTTAGTCCCTGATATAGCGTTTTTCGGATTAAGTAAAATAAGACTAAACCTTATGTCACGTAGATCACGCATTTCAAGCTTGCAGCCCCATCAAAAGGGACCTTTCAGAATGGTCGCAGCGATTTCTTCAGCGCTGTTCGGATTGGTTATTACTGGTGTATTCGTAGGCGCTGCAGACAGTCCCAACCAAGACTCTCGAAGCGAACGTTTAGAAATCGACCCGTCGCGGTCAATTAATAGCGATCTTCGCGAGTTGATTGGGAACGATTCCTCGCGTGGCGGCGTTGCCCGCCCGCAACAAACTTTCAGTCAGAATATTGGGGAGCGCCGTAGCGCGACATCTACCCAAACTGTTGCTCGAGAAATTCCTGGTGCATCGCGTGCATTAGCTGGACACGCAGCACGAGAATCGGCGGTCAGCGGAACCTATTACACCGCGGTTGAATTTGAGCCGCAGAGCAACGTGACCAGAAACCGCCTCAATCGGGATCAGCTTTCTACAGATCTTGTTGACCCTACTGTGGACAGTTTATCCGGCAATGCGGCATTCGAGCCATTGTTACAGTTGGCTGCTATAGGCCCTGTTGAGTCAATATCCTTAACCGAAGATGGGTCGACTGAGTTGTTTATTCTTGGCCAGTCTTTCGCGACTCCTTACTCAGATTCTGACGTTGTAGTCGGTGATTACGTTTTTGCCGGCAGCCTAGACGGTACTTCTCTTAATTTTTTCGTGCCTGTAGGCGAGGAATACATTCAAGGTGTCTCGGAAGTAGGAGTCATCGGAGCAATCGATTCGGTACGGCCAGAGATTGCGCAGTTCTCGATTGGCGAAACAACGTTTGACTACTCAAACATCTTGAGCGATAGCCCGCAATTTGCTCTCGTTCCTGGTGACTACGTTGAAGTAGCCGGTAATCAAACCGCAGCGAGTGCATCGATACTGTTGGGGATTCACGGCAGTGGCAGCACATTACTCGGAATTCATGGCAGCGGCAGCACGCTCCTCGGGATTCACGGTAGTGGCAGCACACTTCAAGGGATTCACGGCAGCGGTAGTACGCTTCTCGGAATTCATGGCAGCGGCAGCACGCTTCAAGGGATTCACGGCAGCGGTAGTACGCTTCTCGGAATTCATGGCAGCGGCAGCACGCTCCTC
>Ga0224508_10000566_pt1 | contig 35959 bp, 28 predicted proteins | sample SF_Jan12_sed_USG_4_FD_170157 | JGI IMG/M metagenome (GOLD analysis project Ga0224508, IMG submission 170157) | Sediment microbial communities from San Francisco Bay, California, United States - SF_Jan12_sed_USGS_21 | ecosystem: Environmental > Aquatic > Marine > Sediment | place: USA...
GGGCGCGCCGTCGAGATGCAGCTTCATGCCCTCGTGGCTCGCCTGAAAGCCCAATTGCCGGTAAAAACGCAGCGCGTCCGGGCGCGCCTTGTCGGTGGTCAACTGCACGATACCGCAGTTGCGCTGCCGGGCCCGTTCAATCGCCCACGAGAGCAGCGATTTGCCGATGCCGTGCGAACGGTAGTCTTTGTGCACGCGCACGCCTTCGATCAGCGCTCGCCACGATCCCTGATGCGTGAGATACGGGATGAAGGTCAGTTGCAGCATTGCGACTATCCGGTCATCACACCAGGCGGCTGTCAACTCGTTGTTGGGGTCGTCTTCAATAGCGCTGAAGGCTGCCGCGTAGGCTTGCGGCAATGGCTCGCTGAGACACTCACGCGCGGTGCCCAGCGGGTCGTCGGCCAGCATGGCAACCAGTTGTGGGAGGTCGGCGGCCTGCGCCGGGCGAAATATCAGATCGGAACTGCCCATAGGCTTCTGGAATAAATATTTATCGAGTATATGTTTGAGATTATCTGTTTGTCTGAAGTCGATGAGATTTCTTAACATAGCCGACCGGGTACCCGTGTACCAGCGGGCAGCTGTAATGGAGGGTAGAAGGTTCCGTGAGCGGTCACTTTAAACACAACGTCGACGCGGCACGTACGAAGGTTGCCCCTGTTCTGAATCTCATGGGGAGGAGTGCCTGCTGATGGCTAATAGCGCCGAAGTGATCGCGGAGCGTTTGTACGCGGCCGGTTGCAGAGCAGCGTTTGGAATTCCGGGCGGCGAGGTTCTGACCCTGGTCAACGCACTCGGTGAGCGTGGGATCGAGTTTGTCCTCGCGAAGCATGAGAACGCGGCCGGCTTCATGGCCGAAGGCACATTCCACGCCGGCGGCGCGCCGGCATTGCTGGTTGCCACCCTGGGGCCGGGCGTGGCCAATGCCGTGAACGTCGTGGCCAACGCCTGGCAGGACCGGGTGCCGATGATTTTTCTGACCGGCTGCGTAGATCTGGCCGACGCCCACAGCTATACGCACCAGGTGTTCGATCACGGCGCGTTGCTCGCGCCGGTCACCAAAGCCACCTTCACGGTACTGCCGGATACCGCCGACGTGGTGCTCGACAAGGCGTTGACGATTGCCTGCGAAGGTCAACCTGGACCCGTGCACATAGACCTGCCGATTGGCATTGCTGATATGCCCCATCGTACACCGCTGCCGATAGCGCCGCAGCCGTACCGGGGTCAACCGGGAGCTCGGGATCTGCTGCAAGCGTGCGAGTGGCTGGAGCAGGCAAAAAAGCCGTTGCTCATGGTTGGATTGGACGTACTCAGCCAGGGTGCCGAGTCAAGCGTCAACGAACTTGCCCGGCGTTTCGGCATTCCGACAATCACCACGTACAAGGCCAAGGGAACGCTCGCGGAAACTCATTCGCTTGCGCTGGGTGGTGCGGGATTGTCGCCCAAGGCGGATGCGATTCTTCTGCCGCTCGCGCGTTCCAGCGACTTGCTGATATTGGCCGGATACGATCCGATCGAAATGCGCTCGCCCTGGTGCGAACCGTTCTCGCCCGAACAACGCATCGTGGAGTTCAATTCGGTGACAAGTTCGCACGGTATGCATCGTGCGAACCTGCAATTCGTCGGCGACATTGCCGCCGGCCTGCAGGCGCTGAGCGATAGCTGCAATGCTCGCTCCGTATGGACCGACAATGCCGCACAAACCGCGCGGGATCAATTGCAGCAGGCCTTCTCCGCCGGCGAGTCGTGGGGTCCGGGCAAAATTATCGCTGTGGCGCGCGAGGTTATGCCGGTGGCGACGGTTGCGACGGTCGATTCCGGCGCACACCGGATCCTGCTGAGCCAGATGTGGACCTGTACCGCGCCGCGCACGCTACTGCAGTCCACCGGGCTGTGCACCATGGGGTGTGCGCTGCCGCTGGCGATTGGCTACAAACGCAGTGCGCCGGACAGGCCGGTGATCGCGTTCACTGGCGATGCGGGTCTGGAAATGGTACTCGGGGAACTGGCGACGCTGCGCGACTGCCGCCAGCCGGTGATCGTGCTGGTATTCGTCGATGAGTCGCTGGCGCTGATCGAACTGAAGCAGCGGCACGTTGGCCACGCCAACGCGGGCGTCGATTTCACGGGCACTAATTTCGTCGGCGTGGCGGCCGCGTTCGACATGCACGCAGCATGGATCGATGGTGCGGAACAATTGCGCAGCGAGTTGCACGATGCGTTGACACGTTCCCGCTCGACGTTGTTGGCGTGTCGCATCCCGCGCATGAGCTACGACGGCACGTTTTAGCTGAGCCGAAAACCTATTCGCCGGGCAGATAACGCTGCTCCATGGCCTGATAGCCGGCCATCCCTACACTGGCGGTGAAGTCATCGAACGCTGTGAGGCGTTCGGTTTCGCCGGACAGTATGCCGCTGGGCGAGGTGCGCAGCGCGCCAAAGAAGTCGCTCAAGGCGCGATGCGCAACCAGCACCGAGGCTACCGGAATCGACACGCGCGCCACCCCCAGTTCCGCAAGCTCGGGGATCGGGATCAGTTCCGTGCGTACGCCCGTCACACCATCCATCAGATTCACCGACAGCGGACCCTGGATCTCGCGCACCGCCGACGCTATATCTTCGCGCGAGCCTATGGCATCGATAAACACCAGGTTCGCACCGGCTTCCAGGTAGAGATTGCACCGCGTAATGGCTTCATCGAGGCCGTACTGCGCAAACGCATCGGTGCGCGCATTGATGATGAAATCCTCGTCGAGTTCGCGGCGTACATCCACACATGCGCGAACTTTGCCCACCATTTCCGCACTGTCGATAACCTGTTTGCCGCTCATGTGGCCACAGCGTTTTGGAAAAGCCTGGTCCTCTATGTTCATGCCGGCGGCACCCATAGCGATCAGGCGCGCGGTTATCGACGACGCGTTGATAGCGTTGCCGCCGCCGGTGTCGACGTCCGCCATCACCGGTATCTCGACCGCCTGAACGATGTTCCAGGTGAGGTCGAGAATATCTTTCATTTGCACCAGCCCCACATCAGGTTTGCCCAGCAGCGACGCGGCGACGCCGAATCCGGATATCTGCAGGGCCTCGAATCCCGCGGCATCGATTGCCTGCGCACTCAGCGCATCGTGGCAGCCGGGTACGACTACCGCGCGGCGTTCGCTTATCGCTTTCTTCAGGCGTGTGCTTTTTCTCTCCACGATGAAACTCCGTCAAGTGGTAACTGTTAATTTCGTACCGCCGGTAGATAGCCCGATAACCTGCAACCGGCTTTGGTCCGATGCTCAGTTTATCAGACTACCGCATGGCGCCAGCTAGCCGGTTTTTCCAGCGGTCTTCGCAAGCTGACCGGTCCAGGCAGTTCTGTATTTGTGGTCTACCAGCGTCGGCACGTTGCGCGCCGCGTCACGGACGGACAACCGTTTGGCGCCCAGGAACAATCGTTTCCCGCACCACATCCGTATCATTTTGCCCCAGCAGTTATTGACCATGTGGGGTTACGGTATGATGAAATTGCTAGCTCTGGTTATGAAAAGGCGTGCTCGGCGTTTGGTGATTGTCAAGTCATACCTGGAGTCCATTGCACCTGACGAGCCCGAACTGGTGAGAATGTTTGAGGACTATGCGCTGGCTCACCGACGCACCGACAGGCTGATGAAGGCAACAGCCAAACGGATCGAGATGGACAAATTGCGTCTGAGAGAACTGCCACCGCGTCAGGTACTGTTCGGAGATGGTCCATTGCCGGCCCCCGATTACGAGGTCCTGTGCGGTGTACCGATGCAGCGTGCGGAAGCAAAAAAAATTATAGCGATGAATGCAGACGATCGCGCCTCAGCCATGCTTGCGCACTGTATCGAGTACCCTGAGCACAAAGCGTTGTTTCAAAATTGGTTGAAGGGATCAAACGGCCGGCGTGAAGCAGCGGCTGCGGAACGGATGAAAGGCATGGTTAACTGGTGAAGCCTCGGCGGTGTAAGTTGCTGGTCCCGGTATCTGTGTGCCGTTGTGTGATATCGGCGCGGTGTGACTGATGTTACGCGGTCAGTCCTTCACCCAGCGCGGCTTGCGTTGCGTAAAAAACGCGGCGATTCCTTCCTGTCCTTCTTCAGTTTCCCATCGTTCGGCCAGCCGTTCAGCCGTGTAGGCAAGCTGCTGGGCACCCGGATTGCGAGCCAGGTACAGACACAGCGCTTTTGCTTCCGCCACTGCACCCGGAGCGCAAGCGAGAAACTGCACCGCCTCGCGCTCCACTGCCGAGTCCAGTTCGGTGGCCGGGACGATCTGCGACACCAGTCCAAGGTCCAGTGCGTCGTGCGCGGAGAATATCCTTGCGTTCATGAATACCCGGCGGGCGCAGCCTTCGCCGAGACGTCGCACCACGTAGGGGCCGATGGTGGCCGGAATCAAACCAAGGCGGGTTTCGGTAAAACCGAATTTCGTGCTATCGGCTGCGACGACAATATCGCATACCGACAGCATGCCCAGCCCGCCGCCATACGCCGGCCCCTGCACTTTGGCAATAACCGGTTTGCTCAGGCTGTCGACGTCCTGCAACATGCGCGCGAGCTCCGTAGACGCCGCTATTTTCGTCGTGCGATCGTGCCTGGCCTGTTCGCGCATCCAGCCCAGATCTCCTCCGGCGCAGAAACTTCTGCCGGCGGCCGCGAGTACAACCACACGTACCGATTCGTCGTCGCCCAGCAGCCGTGCCGCGTGGCGCAGTTCGCTGATCATCTGCGCGTTCAGCGCATTGTGCTTGTCCGCTCTGGCTAACGTCAGAGTCGCTACTCCTCTCGAGTCGTGCCTGACCTGCAGAGTATCGAATTGTGGATTGTCGGTTTGCATGTGAGCGTTATTCGTTCGGCGCTTGCAGCGCGATCAACAACGTGCCTTCTTCGACCTGTTCCCCGGCGCTGACACCGGTTTGTGCCACACGCCCGTCGCGCGGCGCCGCCAGTGCAAGCTCCATTTTCATTGCCTCCAGAACCACCAGCGTTTCGCCCTTGCTGACGCTGTCGCCCGCGTTGACCGGGATTTTAACAATGCGCCCCGGCATTGGGGCGCGCAGCACATCCTCGTCGGTTTCACTCTCGTCGACAGCGCTGAGGTTGTCGGGCAGTGAGAAACGGTATCCCGTGCCGTGGTGAAAGACATGTACGTTCGAATCGACGCTGAGCACGTGAGCTCGCACCACGTGCGAGCCGAAATCCACGCGTGCGGTTTCACCCGCGACGCTCAGCGTCCTGCAGGTCAGTCGTCGCTCGCCGATTTCCACCGATGTGTGACCGTCGGTGCGTGTCACGATGCCGATTTCGTGTACCTGTTTGCCGTTGACCAGATGCACATACTGGCGCGCATCGCCCCACAACCGCCATGCCTGCAGCGTGGCCCAGGGCGTCGTCGTATCCACTGTGGCGAAGCGTCCCAACGCAGCCAGTGCGGCAATGGCCAGAACTTCGTCACTGGGCGGCTCACTGGCCAGCAAGCCGGGCAACTCGCGATCGACGAAGCCCGTGTCGAACGTGGCCTCGCCGAACGCCGGGTGCCGGGTAAGTCGCACGAGAAATTCGAGGTTGGTCGTGCACCCGACAATGCGGCACCGCTCGAGCGCGGCCGTAAGCGCCTTATGTGCGCTCTCTCTGTCCGGGCCGTGCACAATCAACTTTGCTATCAGCGGGTCATAATACGGCGTCACCGTGTCACCCTGGCGCACACCGGTGTCGATGCGCGCGCTGTCTTCCGGCAGGTGCAGGTGATGCAGCGTGCCGGTGGCCGGTATGAAGGAGCGCGCAGCATCCTCGGCATAAACCCGCGCTTCGAACGCGTGGCCGTGCGGCGAGACCTCAGCTTGCTGCAACGACAGTGGCTCGCCGTCGGCAATGCGCAGCTGGCACTCGACCAGGTCCAGACCGGTGATGCATTCGGTGACCGGATGCTCCACCTGCAGCCGCGTGTTCATTTCCATGAAGTAAAACCGGTCCGCCTGCAGCCCCGCCGAAGCATCGGCGATGAATTCCACCGTGCCCGCCCCCTGATAGTCGATTGCACGTGCCGCCCGCACTGCCGCATCGCCGATGGCACGGCGCACTTCGGCCGGGATGCCGGGCGCCGGCGCTTCCTCGATGATTTTCTGATGGCGTCGCTGCAGCGAGCAATCGCGTTCGAACAAGTGGATCACGTTACCGTGTGTGTCGCCGAGTATCTGCATCTCGATGTGTCGAGGCGAGGCTATGTACTGCTCCAGGATTACACGGGCGTCGTCGAAACTTGCGGCCGCCTCGCGTTGCGCACTTTCCAGGTCCGCAACAAATGAACCAGGCGCGGTGACGATACGCATGCCTTTACCACCGCCGCCGGCACGCGCTTTGATCACTACTGGGTAGCCGATTTCGGCGGCGCTGGCGGCGAGGAATTCGCTTTCCTGTCGCTCGCCGTGATAACCCGGCACCACCGGAACCTGCGCCTGTTGCATGAGATGTTTTGCCGCGTCTTTGAGTCCCATGGCACTGATAGCGGATGCCGGCGGCCCGATAAAGACAATGCCCGCGTTCACGCAGGCTTGCGCAAACGCAGGGTTTTCCGACAGCAGGCCGTAACCTGGATGAATTGCCTGCGCGCCGCTGCGTTGTGCGGCGTCGATGATCCTGTCTATCAGCAAGTAACTTTCGCTGACCGGCGCCGGTCCGAGACGCAGTGCCTGGTCGGCGAGTTCGACGTGCAATGCATCGCGATCTGCGTCCGAATACACCGCTACGCAGTCGATGCCCAACCGCTGAGCCGTACGGATAATGCGGCAGGCTATCTCGCCGCGATTGGCAATCAGGATTCTGTCGAACACCGGTCGCTCCCTACATACGGAACACGCCGAAGCGGGTATCGCTGATCGACAGGTTCAACGCGACGCTCAACGATAAGCCCAGCACGTCACGCGTTTTGCGTGGATCGACGATGCCGTCGTCCCACAATCGCGCGGAACCATACAGCGGATGGCCCTGCTGCTCGAACTGCGCAATGATCGGGCGTTTGAATTTTGCCTCCTCGTCGGACGACCAGGTTTCACCGTTTCGTTGGAGGCCGTCGCGCTTCACGGTGGCAAGCACGCCCGCAGCCTGTTCTCCGCCCATCACGGATACGCGGCTGTTCGGCCAGGTCCACAGGAAGCGCGGCGCATAGGCGCGGCCGCACATACCGTAGTTGCCGGCACCGAAACTGCCGCCGATTATCACGGTGAGTTTGGGCACTTGAGCGGTAGCCACTGCGGTTACCAGTTTCGCTCCGTCCTTGGCGATGCCGCCGGCCTCGTATTTCCGCCCGACCATGAATCCGGTGATGTTCTGCAAAAAGATCAACGGTAAGTGGCGTTGGCAGCACAACTCGACGAAATGCGCGCCTTTCAGTGAGGATTCGGAAAACAGCACGCCGTTGCTCGCCACGATGCCCACGGGCACCCCGTGGATGTGCGCGAAGCCGCATACCAGTGTCACACCGTAACGGGTTTTGAATTCGTCCAGACGCGAGCCGTCCACGATACGCGCAATGACTTCACGCACGTCATAAGGTGTGCGCACATCTGCCGGTACGATACCGAGCAATTCCTGGGCATCGAAAAGCGGCGCTTCTGGAGCCGCCAGTTCGATATCCGCCCGCTCATGCCTGTTGATATTCGCGACCGCGCGACGCGCCAGCGCCAGCGCATGCACGTCGTCGCGCGCGAAGTGATCGGCTACGCCGGACAACCGGGTGTGCACGTCGGCACCGCCCAACTCCTCGGCGCTGACGACTTCTCCGGTGGCGGCTTTTACCAGCGGCGGGCCGGCGAGAAATATCGTGCCCTGATTCTGCACGATAATCGCCTCGTCCGACATGGCAGGAACGTAGGCGCCGCCGGCAGTACAGGAGCCCATGACAACAGCAATCTGGGCGATGCCGGCGGCTGACATGTTGGCTTGATTAAAAAATATGCGGCCGAAATGCTCGCGATCCGGAAACACTTCGTCCTGATTGGGCAGATTGGCACCGCCCGAGTCGACGAGATAGATGCAGGGCAGGCGGTTGGCTTCGGCGACTTCCTGCGCGCGCAAGTGCTTCTTCACCGTCATCGGATAGTAGGTGCCGCCTTTGACCGTAGCGTCGTTGCACACGATCATGCATTCGCGGCCCGTCACGCGCGCGACGCCGGTTATCAGTCCCGCGGCGGGTGCATTGTTCGAGTACATGCCGTGGGCCGCGAACAACCCCAGTTCCAGAAACGGTGAACCGGGATCAATGAGACGCGCGATGCGTTCGCGTGGCAGTAGTTTGCCGCGCGCCACGTGGCGTTCCTGCGCGCGGGTTCCTCCCCCTGCCATCGCTGCATCTGCGGCCGTTTGCACAACCTCGATCGCTTGTTTCATGGCCTCGGTGTTGTCCTGATATTCCCGCGACCGGGGGTTGGTTTTAGATGCGAGTACCGCCATGTAGGAACCGTTTCCTCCCGCCGAACTGATCGTCAGAGTGCCACTGCGCCGGCTGTCTGCCGCGCAAATCAATGCTGCGGATCACCGCCATTGCTGCGCGGCGGAACTGCCCGCAGGCGCATCCTACCTGTGTCGCGGTGACGGCTCCAAGTATTGTTTGGCACCGACGGTGAGGTTTGTCGGGTTCGCAGCGGCTATTATGTGAAGCGGACGCTGCCGGTCCGCGCGGACAGCACTATGTGCGTTGTGCGTCTGAGTATCACAACCTGACAATTCGATCACGCACGGTGACATACATGTCTGAGCAACCCAACATCCTGTTCGTCATGGCGGATCAGTTGCGCGCCGACTATCTTGGCTGCTATGGACACGGCGCCATACAAACGCCGCATATCGATGCACTTGCAAAGCGCGGTGTGATCTTCGACAGAGCGTATGTGCAGTCGCCCGTTTGTGGTGGCTCGCGCATGTGTTTCTACACCGGCCGCTATGCGGCTACGCACGGCGCGCATTACAACAACTACCCGCTACGGGTCGATGAGATGACTATCGGCGACTACCTGCGGCCGCTGGGTTACCGTGTCGCGCTGGTTGGTAAAACCCACATGCGGGCTGACCTCGAGACGTTTGCCCGGCTGGGCATCGATCACGGCTCGCAAGCGGGCGAGCTGATAAGTCAATGCGGATTCGAGCCATTCGAACGCGACGACGGGCTGCATCCCACGCAGGCGGTGGATGCCAATCTCGCCTACAACAATTATTTACGCTCATGCGGGTACAATGACGCGAATCCCTGGCTCGACGTAGCTAATTCGGCGCTGGGCGAAGATGGCGAACTGTTGTCCGGGTGGCATATGCGCAATGCTGCGAAACCGGCGCGGGTACCGGAGCCGCATTCCGAAACAGCTTACATGACCGATCGTGCGATGGAATTCATCCGCACCAGCGAAAAGCAGCCCTGGTGTCTGCACCTCAGCTACATCAAACCACACTGGCCGTACATGGCCCCCGATCCTTACCACGCGATGTATACGGCTGCCGATGTTCAGATCGCAAACCGCAGCGAAGCCGAGCGCGAAGATCCAAATCCCGTCATCGCGGCGTTCATGCAACACGAAGAAAGCGTGAATTTCGCGCGCGAGGAAGTGCGCGAGACTGTTATCCCGGCGTATATGGGATTGGTCAGTCAGATCGACCATCATCTTGGCAGACTGATGGCTTTTCTGCGGGACCAGGGACTCGCCGACAATACAATTGTGATCGTCACCAGCGACCACGGCGACTACCTGGGCGATCACTGGCTGGGTGAAAAAGATCTGTATCACGAAGAAATCGTGCGCGTGCCGCTTATCGTGTTCGATCCTCGTGCAGGCGCCGCGACCGCACGCGGAACCACTGTCGATGCGCTGGTCGAATCCATCGATCTGTTACCAACGATGCTCCACTGGGCCGGCGGCGAGGCGCCGCCCGAACGTCTGGAAGGGTGTTCCTTGCACGCACTTCTGCACACTGATCGCCCGGAGAACTGGCGCGATGCGGTGTTCTCCGACGGCTGTTTCGGATTGCGCAGCGCGCGCGTTACGCTTGGCCTCGCCGCGCACGAAGCCCGCTCCTACATGGTACGCACGCAACGCTGGAAGTATGTACGTTTCGAAAAGCACCCGCCGTTGTTGTTCGATCTAGAAAACGATGCACACGAGCGCTTCGATCTCGGCAGGCGTCGAGAGTACGCACAGGTTCGCCAACAACTCGACGAACGATTGTTCGACTGGCTGCGCCACCGACGATTGCGCATTACGGTCAGCGACGCCCGCATCGAAGAACTTACTGGCACCGCAAAGCAGCGCGGCTACTTTTTCGGCGTGTGGTAAAATCACCGCCACTTGAAATCAACGTGTGGATTTGACCGACGGTGCATGCATGGCTGAATCACGCGAAGCGTAAACTGCATAGATTGGTACATCCTCGCGCCGCCGAGCAAGCTATGGCCGAAATCAGCGTTCTGTTCATCTGCTCCGGTAACATCTGCCGATCACCCACGGCGCAAGGTGTTTTCGAACACAAAGTCGTGCAGGCAGGGTTGGGAGAAAGAATATTCGTGGATTCCGCCGGCACCCACGGTTTCCACATAGGCAGTCGGCCCGACTCGCGCGCACAACGCGCGGCTGAGCGGCGCGGTTTCGATTTGAGCCGTCAGCGTTCACGCCGTGTCGAGGTCGACGATTTTGCGAACTTCGACTACCTCATCGGCATGGACCGTGACAACATCCAGGCGTTGCGCGAAGTCTGTCCGCCCGCGAATTACGACAAACTTTCCCTGTTCATGCAGTTTGTCGCCACCGCTGATGTGGACGAAGTACCCGATCCGTACTATGGCGGAACCCATGGTTTCGAGCGTGTGCTGGATCTCGTGGAACAGGCATCGGACGCACTGCTGGAACACGTACGCGACCGTCTATAAGAGAAAGGGGCCAGGCCCCTTTCTCTCGGCTCTGTTTGTTGTCCTTTAGTTCTCGCCGATTTTCCGTTCCGTTGGCTCGTCACCGGCAGTACCGTCCCGATTGCTGCCAGTTGCCTCATCGCCGGCCGTAGACGGTCGCGGCGCGGCAGCAGTGTCTGCTTCGTGCTCGCGTGGTGCTTCGCGGGCGATCGACGGTGGGTTGACATCCGCTGGCGATCCGCCGGTCTGCGGTAGTGTTGTCGCGGCCGCAGGTTGGGGGGGCGAACTCGCCTCGAAGGCGGCTGACGGACCGGGATCGCGTTCCGGCGACTGCGGGCTTGGCGCCGCCGCCGCCTCGGATCGGGGCGCGGAAGGTGCCGAGGGCGCTGGTCGCGTGTCCGACGCAGGCGCCGTTGTTGCCGGCGTTCCGCCTGCAGCGTGTGAGGGCGCCTGCTCGGCTTCGTTCTGCGCCGCGCTGGCACTGTTACCGGAAGCCAGCGACTTCACGCTGCTGGCGAGATCACTGGGCTGGCGTTCGGAAACCCGTGTGGCCTGTGCGTCACGCGCCGGGTCTTCCTGCGCGGACTGATTGCGCTGACGCGCCGGGCCGTCCCGCGTAGACGGATTGCGTTGACGCGCGGATTTGCTCTCGGCGCCGCTACTGTCTTGCGTTGCCGCACCCGCACCCGCACCCGCACCCGCATCCGCGTCAGCGCCGCGCCGACGGCGCCCGCCACGCCGCCCGCGCCGCGAACTGCTCTTGCGCTCGTTTCCGCTGGCGCCTTGATTCTGGCCGGCGTCGCCGCTGTCGCGACTTTTGGCCTGCGGTTGCTGCTGATTGCGTGGCGCGCGCTTGCCCGGTTGGTCCTCGCTGCTGCTCGTCGGTTTTCGTTCGCGGCGTTGATTCTGATTGCCGCCGCGATTGCGGGTATTGCCGCTGCGATTGCCCCGGGGCGCATTGCGGTTGCCGCCGCGATTGCGACGTTTTTCGGCCGGTTTTTCCGTTTCTCCTGACCCGAACAGTGCGGCGAACAGGCGTGTGAAAAAACCCGGTTCGACGTTTCGCTTGTCACTCGCCGGTGGTGCCGGTACACCCGGATGCACGGTGCGTACCGCAGGCGTTTCTGCCGCTTCGGCCTGCCGTTCTTCGCCGGGGATATATGTTTCGCTTACGTCCTCCGCCAGTTCGTAGCTGCTCTTGGATTCAGTCTCGGTGGCGGCATCCGATTTACGAATGCGCTCGATTTTGTAGTGCGGCGTCTCTAGCGACGGGTTCGGCACGATCAGAATATGAACCCCGTTACGTTCCTCGATGGCCGTTACGTTGTCGCGCTTTTCGTTGAGCAGATAGGTCGCGGCTTCTACCGGCAGTTGCGCCACCACGCGGCCGGTGTTTTCTTTCAAGGTCTCTTCTTCGACGATTCGCAGCACCGCCAGCGCGAGCGATTGTATGCTGCGGATGCTGCCCTGGCCGTTGCAGCGCGGGCATACCAGTTCCGAGGCTTCGGCCAATGAGGGGCGCAGACGCTGGCGTGACATCTCGAGCAGGCCAAAGCGGGAAATACGCCCAAGCTGCACCCGTGCGCGGTCCATTTTCAATGCCTCGCGCAGCCGGTTTTCGACCTGTCGCTGGTTCTTGTTGCTCAGCATGTCGATAAAATCGATCACGATCAGCCCGCCGTTGTCGCGCAACCGCAGCTGCCGGGCCACCTCGTCACAAGCCTCGAGGTTGGTGTTCAACGCGGTTTCCTCGATATCGCTGCCGCGGGTCGCACGCGCGGAGTTGATGTCTATCGATATCAGCGCCTCGGTATAGTCGATCGCCAGAGCGCCGCCCGAGGGCAGGCGCACTTCGCGCTGGAAAGCGGATTCGATCTGGGATTCGATCTGGAAGCGGTTGAACAGCGGTATCGAATCGCTGTACTGCTTCAGTTTGCGCAGATTCTGCGGCATCGTCTGTTCGATGAACTTGTGCGCCTGGTTGTGCACGTCCTGCTCGTCAACCAGAATTTCGCCGATGTCGCCGCGGAAATAGTCGCGCAGCGCGCGCACGATGACGTTGCTTTCCTGATAGATAAGAAACGGCGCGGGGCGGTCTTCAGCGGCCCGTTTTATAGCCGCCCAGATATCTCTCTGGTAGTCCAGGTCCCATTGCAGTTCTTCGGAGCTGCGCCCGACTCCGGCGGTTCGCACGATAGTGCCCATTCCTTCGGGTATGGACAGTTGGCTCAATACTTCGCGAAGATCGCTGCGATCCTCGCCCTCGATGCGGCGCGACACGCCGCCGGCACGAGGATTATTGGGCATCAGTACCAGGTAGCGTCCGGCGAGGCTGATTAAGGTTGTCAGCGCGGCGCCTTTATTGCCGCGTTCCTCCTTCTCTACCTGGCAGATTATCTCCTGGCCCTCATCGATGCCGTCTTTTACGGACGGCCGTCCCCCCTGCTCGATGACTTTGGGATCCAGGTAGTCGCGGGAAATTTCCTTGAATGGCAGGAAACCGTGGCGTTCCGCGCCATAGTCGACGAATGCCGCCTCGAGGCTGGGCTCAATGCGGGTAATGACGCCTTTGTAGATGTTGGATTTTTTCTGTTCCCGTGCGCGGTGCTCTATGTCCAGGTCTTCAAGACGCTGTCCGTCCACGATAGCTACGCGCAACTCTTCCGGTTGAGTTGCGTTTATCAACATTCTTTTCATGATACATCCATTGCGACGGGCGCATTCGGGTGCCGCCGGGCCGCTGCCCGGCTTGCTTTCCATGCACAGCGTTGGCCACGAGTCCCGAGAGCCGTGGCAATTTGTCAATCAATTCATCATTGACTTTCGCGCGCATTGACAGTTGCTTCCGTCAGTTGTGTTCTACGTTCGCCGGTTAACCGGTGAAGCTCATATGTACCCGCGTCTGGTATCGCGACGTACCTCGAATCCGTTTGCAGAGCACGCTCGCACATAGGGGCGGGGTGAATACCACGCTCCGCGTGAGCGTTTGAGTCGCGATTCTACCGGCGCGGTGTTGATCTGAACCCCGAGTTTGGGGCGCGCATTGCGACGCCTGCACTGCATAACATGCGAAATATATCAGAGCAGGTGAAATACGTTCAATCGGTGGGCATTATTGTTTGCATGCCGCAACCGGAGATTCCAGCGTCAAAAGCCCGCACTATCGCCATCGATGCGGAGCGGGCCGGCCAGCGCCTGGACAATTATCTCCTCGGGCAGTTGAAAGGCGTGCCCCGCTCGCTGGTCTACCGGTTGCTGCGTACCGGGCAGGTCCGCGTCAACGGTGGCCGGGCCAAGCCGGCATACCGGCTGCAACCCGGTGACGCAGTACGCATTCCACCTGTGCATACGACCACGCGCGAACCACCGCGCGCTGACCCCAGACGTGCCCGCGAATTGCTGGATGCGGTGCTCTACGAGGACCAGGATCTGCTGGCCATCAACAAACCCTCGGGCCTCGCCGTGCATGGCGGCAGCCGGGTGCGTGTCGGCATCGTGGAGATCCTGCGTGCGGCCGGTCGCCCGCAGCTGGAGCTGGTGCACCGGCTGGACAGGGAAACCAGCGGCTGCCTGCTGTTAGCGAAACGGCGGGCTGCGCTGCAACACTTACACGCGGAACTGCGTGCCGGGGCGGTGCGTAAGGAGTACCTGACCCTGGTGGCCGGGCAATGGCGGCACCCGGAGATCGTCGATCTACCGCTGCGGCGCCACAGCGGCGAGCAGCGTGCCAGCAGTGCCGGCAAGGCGGCGATAACAAATTTTGAACCTTTTGAATTCCTGGCCGATACCACTCTAACGCGGGTGTTGCTGCAAACTGGCCGCACACACCAGATTCGTGTGCATGCGGCTGCCCGCGGGCACCCGGTGGCAGGCGATACGCGCTATGGCGATTTTGCCTTCAACCGGGAGATGCGTGGTCTCGGGCTGCGGCGCATGTTTCTGCATGCAGCCAGTGTAACCTGCGGTCATGCCGGCGGTCTGACCGTCGAAGCACCCTTGCCGGCGGCGCTGCAGGATGTTTTACAGCGTTTGCGGCAGCGCTAATCGGTTGCGCGGTGCAGCCCCGAAAGTGAAAATGTAGAGTTTACGGAGACTCGGGGACGGCGCGACGGTTCCCGGCGAGGATTTGCATGGTAGATAAGGATCAGGACACGCCCAAGCCGGCTGCTCCAGGCACGCCGTCGAAAGGCGCTAAATGGCTGGGTGATAAACCGCAGACCCGGCAGGTAAACCCCAACTGGGATCGCGAACTCATCATCAGTCTGGCCACCGCTTCGCTCACCGAGCAGCGGCGGGCGAGACGCTGGGGCGTGTTTTTCAAAGCGGTGTTGCTGCTGTATCTGTTCGCACTGCTGGTCACCTTCGGCAGCTATGAATTCGGCGCCGAGCCACTGGAAGCCGGCCGACATACCGCGGTCGTGGATGTCAACGGACTGATCGCTGCGAGCAAGGATGCCAGTGCCGAAAACATCATCGCCGGGCTGCAGGCAGCTTACGAAGACGAGGATACGGCGGGTGTGATATTGCATATCAACAGTCCCGGCGGCAGCCCTGTCCAGGCGGGCATTATCTACGATGAGATCCGCCGCCTGCGCACCGAGAACTCCACGATCCCCCTGTATGCCGTGGTCGCCGACGTCTGTGCCTCGGGTGGCTACTACATCGCCGCTGCTGCGGACCGGATATATGCCGACAAGGCCAGCATTGTCGGTTCCATCGGTGTGCGCATCGACAGCTTCGGCTTCGTCGACGCGATGCGCGACCTGGGTGTGGAGCGTCGTCTGATGACGGCCGGTGAGAGCAAAGGCCTGCTGGATCCGTTTCTGCCCAGCAATAAGGGCGAGGTCCGCCACGTGCAGTCGCTGCTGGATCGCATTCACGATCAGTTCATCAATGCCGTGAAAGCTGGTCGCGGCGCACGGCTGAAAGACAACCCGCAGCTGTTCAGCGGCTTGATCTGGACCGGAGAGGAAAGCGTGGAGTATGGGCTGATCGACGAACTGGCGTCGCTGGAGAAAGTTGCCCGTGATGTGATCGGCGCGAAGCGGCTGGTTAACTTCTCGCCGCGCAAAGACTTATTCGAGCGTTTCGCAGATCGCCTCGGCACGGCCGTCGCTGCGTCGCTGAGTAGCCAACTGCAGGGCTTGCAGATTCGCTAGTGGGCTGTCCGATTCATTGGCGCAGTTTCTTTGGACGCGCCCCCAAGAGGACCCCACACACTGACGCTAATGCGGTGTTGCTGTCCTTGACAAGGGCAGGCCATTGCCGGCGAACGGCGCCTTGCCTTGACGCCGGTGTGGGGCTCTGAAACGGTACGAATTCGTCGGAAAGGACGTGGTACCTGAGCGGCCGGGCCGCAGCAGGCGTTTCAAACAGGGGGCTCTCAATGCGACTACCCACGCGGCTGTACACGGCGGAGCAAAGCCGTACGCTGGATCGCCGCGCAATCCAGCAGGGGATTCCAGGCTACGAACTGATGTGCAGGGCGGGCACTGCTGCCTACCGCGCGTTGCGGTTGCGCTGGCCTGGCGCGCACCGGGTCGCCGTTATCTGCGGTACCGGCAACAATGGCGGAGACGGTTTCGTGATCGCGCGCCTGCTGCATGAGGCGGGGCTGCAAGTCGATGTTTTCCTGCATGGCGACGGGCAACGTATCGGCGGCGATGCCGCGACGGCGCGTGACGCATGGAAAGACGCCGGCGGACGCGTTCAGCCTGCCGATAGAGCATCCTTCGACACCTACGAGTTGCTGGTCGACGGATTGTTCGGTACTGGTCTGCAACGAGACCTGGGCGGTGCGACGGCGTCGTTGGTGGAGCGGATCAACGACAGCCCCGCGCCGACCCTGGCGATCGATATGCCCTCCGGGATTGCCAGTGACACCGGCGCGGTGATGGGCGTCGGTGTGCGTGCCGAACTTACCGTGACGTTCATTGGCCTGAAACGCGGTTTGTTTACCGCCGGAGGACCGGAACACGCAGGTTGCGTGGCGTTTGCCGACCTCGATGCATCTTCCGAGGTAGCGGAAGGCGTACCCGACTACGTTGAGCGTGTGAGTTGTTGTCCGCGGTTGGGGGAGGCGGATCGAACGCGGTCGCTCGGCGCACACAAAGGTACTTTCGGCCACGTGCTGGTGCTGGGCGGCGATTACGGTATGTCAGGCGCGGTGCGCCTGGCTGGACTCGCCGCCCTGCGCGCCGGTGCGGGGCTGGTGAGCGTGGCAACACGTGCTGCGCATACTGCTGCCGGACCGCCGGAACTGATGCAGCATGGTGTCGAATCGGCGGAGCAACTGCAGCCCCTGCTGCAGCGCGCTGGCTGCGTCGCGGTCGGTCCGGGGCTCGGCCAATCGGTGTGGGCAGATGAACTGTTGGCGGCCGCCATGGACAGCGGCAAACCGCTGGTGATAGATGCGGATGCGTTGAATCTACTGGCCGTGGCGCAGCGCAAATGCAACATGGCGATATTGACTCCGCACCCCGGCGAGGCGGCACGACTGTTGAACTGCAGCACGGGTGACATTCAACAAGATCGATTTACCGCGGTGCGCAGCGTGCTCACAACCTACGGTGCCGAGGCAGTCGTGCTCAAGGGCAACGGAACGCTGGTGGCAGATGCCGCGCGTACTGCACTCATCGATCGCGGCACCCCGGCACTGGCAACCGGTGGCAGCGGCGACGTATTGACCGGAACTGTGGCTGCGTTCGTGGCACGCGGCACCGGTTTCATGCAGGGTGCCGTGTGCGCCGCGTGCGTGCATGCCGAGGCCGGCGAGCGTGCCGCTGCCGGCCGGTTGCGTGGGGTGACCGCCGGCGACGTGGCTGAGGCGATCGCGCAGTGTCTGCCGCACTGACGACGATCTCCCTGGCGGACGAGGCGGCGACCGAGGCGCTGGGCCGGCGTCTGGCAGGGTGTGTGCGGATAACGCAGCTGATTTTTCTGCGCGGTGAACTGGGGGCTGGAAAAACCACACTGTGCAGGGGTTTTTTACGGGGATTGGGCTATCAGGGGCTGGTGAAAAGTCCGACCTATACGCTTTGCGAAACCTATCGCGTGGCGGACGTACAGTGTCTGCACTGTGATTTCTACCGGTTGTCCCACCCCGAGGAAATGGAGTACCTGGGCTTGCGCGAGCAGTTCGACGCAAACCGCGTATTGCTGATCGAGTGGCCGGAGATCGCCACGCAGATCCTGCCGCCACCCGATCTAGACATCACGCTCAGCTTCGCGGCGACCGGGCGGATTGCCGAACTGCGCGCGGGCACGCCACGCGGCGAGTCCGTAATCCCGGCTCTGGGCACCGGCGGCGACAGCATATCCAAATCTCATGTAAGTTGAAAGAAAGTGTGTAAAAACACTTGATTTTTATATCAATTTGTTGAAAATCTACAGCGTTGGAATCGTCGTACAAACGGAATGGCGCAGAAAGCACAATCGGGTCTGACCAATCGACGCGCATTTATGCGACGACTCGTCACAGTGAGCAGCGCGGCAATGGTAGGTGCGATGCCGTTGGCTGCTACGGCCTCCGCGCAGCGCCGCATCAGCAATATGCGCTTGTCCGCGACACGCGGCAAGACGCGGCTGGTGTTCGACCTGGACGGCCCTGTGCAACACAGTCTGTTTGCGCTGGATAATCCGGCGCGGCTGGTGATCGATGTCGAGGATGCGCGTTTTTCCGGAAGCTCGCCGGATGCCGGAAAGAGTGCGGTGATTCGGGGCATCCGCAAGGGCACCCGTCACGGTGACGATCTGCGCGTGGTGCTGGATCTGCAACGTCGCGTACGCGCCCAGAGTTTTCTGCTGAAGCCCGATGGTGAACGCGGCTACCGCCTGGTCGTGGATCTGCTTGATCCGAAAAAATCTAGTAAAAACAAAAATATACAAAAATTTTACGAAGAGAAACTGCGCGACGTGGTGGTTGCGATAGATCCGGGCCATGGTGGCCGCGATCCCGGCGCTACCGGCAAACATGGCACTCACGAAAAGATCGTTGCGCTGGCCGTTGGGCGCAAGCTGGCAAAGCTCATCAATCAGCAGCCAGGCATGCACGCGGTACTGATCCGCGACAAAGATCATTTTGTCAGTCTGCGCGAGCGTGTCAGACGCGCCCACGAAGCGCGCGCCGACATTCTCATTTCCCTGCACACGGACGCCTTTCGCGACGCGCGCGCCAAGGGTGCGTCGGTCTACGCCCTGTCACTGCGCGGCGCCAGCTCGGAAGCGGCGCGGCGGCTGGCCGATCGCGAGAACGCCGCCGATCTGCTGGGCGGCGTGTCGCTGAGAGACAAAGATGATCTGGTCGCCTCGGTGTTGCTGGATCTCGCCCAGACCGCGACCATCGAGTCCAGTGTCGAGGTTGGCGGTCATATCCTGCGCAACATCAAACGCGTGGGGCGGGTGCACAAATCGCGTGTGCAGCAGGCGGGATTCACGGTGTTGAAAAACCCCGATATCCCCTCGGTGCTGATTGAAATGGCGTTCATCTCGAATCCGCGTGAAGAGAAAAAACTGCGCACCAGCGCTCATCAGCAGCAACTCGCCAAAGCCATCACCCATGGCCTGCGTACCTACTTTACGCAGAAAGCCCCGCCTGGAACGCTGCTGTCGCAACAGCGCATGACGTCGGTGGGCTGACTCGATCCACGACCCGGCTGATCCACGTGGCAAGTAGCAGGGCGCGTTCCAGGTACCAAATAGGTGATGCGCAATAGCGCACCCTGCGTCACAATCCGCAGTGAAAAGTGGATTGTTACGGTATGTCGATAAAGAAGCTTCCTGAGCGATTGATCAATCAAATTGCGGCCGGCGAGGTAATCGAGCGCCCGGCGTCGATTGTCAAGGAACTGGTGGAGAACAGTCTCGATGCCGGTGCCAGCAGCATCGACCTGGACGTGCAGCGCGGCGGTGTGGAATCCATCCGCGTCCGTGATGACGGCGGCGGTATAGGCAGAAACGAACTGGCACTCGCCCTGGAACGGCACGCTACCAGTAAAATCGCCTCGCTGGAGGATCTGACAGCCGTGCGAAGTCTTGGTTTTCGCGGCGAGGCGCTGTCCAGCATCGCCGCTGTGGCGCGCCTGCAGATCACCTCCCGGCAGGCCGCTGACGAGCACGCCTGGGTGTACCGCGACGGCGACATCGCGCCGGCCGCCGGTGGCCTGGGAACGCTGGTGGAAGTGCGCGACCTGTTTTACAACGTACCTGCCAGGCGCAAGTTTCTGCGCGCCGAACGTACCGAAGCCGCTCACATAGACACGCTGATCAAGCGCACGGCACTGGGGCGGATGGAAGTTGCTCTGCGTCTGTCGCACAACGGCAGGCTAGTTCACGACCTGCCTGCCGCGCACGACGAAGCGGCCAGGCTTGGCCGGTTGGGTGAACTGTGCGGCGAGGCGTTCGTGAGCCAGTGTGTGCAGGTGAGATTCTCCACTTCGGGGCTCCAGGTATCGGGCTGGATCGCGCTGCCGACGTTTTCACGCAGCCAGCCCGACATGCAGTTCTTTCTGGTCAACCGTCGGGCTGTACGTGACAAGGTGCTGGTGCATGCGGCGCGGCAGGCGTATCAGGATGTGCTGTATCACGGCCGCCACCCGGCTTTCGTGCTTTTCATCGAGCTGGATCCGGCGCGCGTCGACGTCAACGTTCATCCGCAGAAACTCGAAGTACGGTTTCGGGACAGCAGTATGGTGCACGATGGCGTGCGCCGCGCCGTTCACGGTGCACTGGCCGAGGTGCGACCGGGAACCTCCGTTCCGGATGCCGATGTGGTGCCTTTTCGAGTAGCGCAGGCGCCGCCGCAACAAAACGCGTTTACGCTGCCGGTGCGTGAGCAGGTCGCGCGGTATGCCGAGTTCGTCGCGCCGCAGGTGTCCGCCGCGGCCTCGCCCGTAACCGATATGGACCAGGCGTGTCCGCTGGGAATGGCAATTGCGCAATTGCACGGGGTGTTCATTCTGGCCGAGAACGCTCATGGACTGGTGCTAGTAGACATGCATGCGGCGCACGAGCGCATTACCTACGAACGGCTGAAAACGGCATTCGATTCCGACGACATCGTCGCGCAGCCGCTGCTGGTGCCGCAACTGGTGCAGGTATCCGTGCAGGAGGCACAACTGGCGGACCAACAGGCGGACTATTTTGCCAGCCTGGGGATGCAGTTGCTTCGCAAAGGACCGCAGACGGTCGAGGTTCGGCAAGTGCCGGCATTGCTCCAGCACGCCGATGTGGAGCAGCTGGTCCGGGATCTGTTGGCGGATCTGCTCGAGCACGGGCGCAGCAACCGGTTACGCGAACAGCGCAACGAGGTTCTGTCCACCATGGCCTGCCACTGCTCGGTGCGTGCGCATCGTCGCCTCAGTCTGGACGAAATGAATGCGTTGTTGCGTGACATGGAGCGCACCGAACGCAGTGGCCAGTGCAACCATGGGCGGCCAACGTGGGTGCAGTTCAGCATCGAGGATCTCGATCGCCTGTTTCTGCGCGGACGCTGAAAGCAGTGGCAGACGCCAGCCCGCCGTTGCTGCTGATCATGGGCCCCACGGCAGCCGGCAAGACCGAACTCGCACTGCAGGTGGCAGAGCGCCTGGACGGCGAAATCATCAGTGTCGATTCGGCGATGGTTTACCGGGGGATGGACATCGGCACCGCGAAGCCGAGCGCCACGGAACGCGCCCGGGTGGCGCACCACCTGATCGATATCCTCCCGCCGCACGAGAGTTATTCGGCGGCGCGCTTCCGCGCCGATGCAATGCGTGCGATCGATGCGGTCCGGGCGTCGGGGCGGCTGCCCGTGCTGGTGGGTGGCACCATGTTGTATTTCGCGGCGCTGCAGCGTGGTCTGTCGTGGTTACCTGGTGCGGATGCCGGTTTGCGGGAACAGATCGCCTGGCGCGCCCGCGAGCTTGGCTGGGCGGCCTTGCATCGTGAGCTGGCGGCCGTCGATCCAGCGGCCGCACAACGCATTCACCCTAACGACCCGCAACGCATTCAACGTGCTCTGGAAGTCTGGCAGCTGACCGGTGTCCCGCTCAGCGAGCATCACCGCGCCGATCCACAGTCGCAACGCGGGTTGCGGACCGTAAAGATCGTGCTCAGCCCGCCGCAGCGCGAGCAGTTGCACGAGCGTATCGCGCAACGTTTCGACGCCATGCTGGAAGCGGGTCTGGTGGACGAAGTCGCGGCATTGCGTGACGATCCGCGTCTGACGGTGGACACGCCCGCTATGCGTGCTGTCGGCTACCGGCAGGTGTGGAATTACCTCGCTGGCGACTGGTCATACGGCAAAATGCGCGAGCGTGCCATTATCAGTTCCCGGCAGCTTGCCAAGCGTCAATTGACCTGGCTGCGGCGTGAGTCAGATGCCCGATGGTTTGGGTCTGCGGGTGCCGAGAGTGAGCGGATCGATGACTTTATCGACGCGGCGGTCGCGTAATCGCGCCACGGCCGCGGCGAGCGGTGCCCCAATTGGCGAAAATCCGGGCATCTCCGCTTTGCCTCGAGCGGCTGTGCTACACTTCTAACGAATCGAGCACGGTGGTATCAGAAAAACATGCGCGCTGCAGAGTTAAGGAGAAAATCATGGCAAAAGGGCAATCGTTACAAGAACCCTTCCTCAACGTATTACGCAAGGAACGGGTGCCGGTATCCATTTATCTGGTAAACGGAATCAAGTTGCAGGGTCAGATTGAATCGTTTGATCAGTTTGTGGTGCTGCTGAAGAACAGCGTCAGTCAGATGGTCTACAAACATGCCATTTCAACCGTGGTGCCGGCGCGCCATGTCAAGCTAAGCGTGCCGCCCGAAGAGGGTGCCGATTCTGAGTAGCGTGATATGCCGGCAATGGCTGGAGGCGGCCGTTGTTTGAACGTCCGGATCGCGGCGAGCGCGCGATTCTCGTCTACACCCAGCAGGGGATTCGGCAAGCGGGTAGCAATGCCGAATTCGCCGAACTCGCGCGCAGCGCCGGTGCAATTGCAGTGTGCAGCGTGCGTGCGCTGCGCCAGCAACCCCACCCGCGCTACTACATCGGCATCGGTAAGGCTCGCGAGCTTGCCGAGTTGGTTGCAGACAACGCGGCCGACATCGTGCTCTTTGACCGTTCCCTGTCGCCGGCCCAGGAACGTAACCTGGAACAGATTTTCAACTGCCGGGTGCTGGACCGTACCGCGCTGATTCTGGATATTTTTGCCCAACGAGCACGCACCCACGAAGGCAAGCTGCAAGTGGAACTCGCCCAGCTGCAGCACCTTGCGACCCGTCTGGTGCGCGGCTGGTCTCACCTGGAACGCCAACAGGGCGGTATCGGGCTGCGCGGACCGGGCGAGAAACAGCTGGAGCTGGATCGCCGGTTGCTGGGATTGCGTATCAAACAGATTCGCCGGCGCCTGCAAAAGGTACGGCAGCAGCGCTGCCAGGGGCGGGCAGCGCGCCGCAAAGCGGAATTGCCGACCGTCGCGCTGGTGGGCTACACCAATGCCGGCAAATCGACGTTGTTTAATGCCCTGACCGATGCGGCGGTGCTGAGCGAGAATCAATTGTTCGCCACGCTGGATCCAACGCTGCGACGTGTAACACTGGGCAACGGGCAGGCGGTGGTGCTTGCCGATACCGTGGGATTTATCAGCGATCTGCCGCACACGCTGGTGGACGCATTTCGCGCAACGCTGGAGGAGGTGCGCGAAGCGGATCTGCTGTTGCATGTCGTTGATGCCGCCGACGACGATCGTGACATGCGTTGCGACGACGTGATGCTGGTTTTACGCGAGATCGGTGCCGAGGAAGTGCCGCAACTGCTGGTGATGAATAAAATAGACCTCTGCAACGTTCCACCGGCACTGGAAATGGATGAGCACGGTATGCCAGTCCGGGTGTGGCTTTCGGCACATACCGCGAGCGGGCTCGACTTGCTGAAAAACGCACTCGCCCGGCGCTGCTCGCAGGAGCGCCTGCGCGGTTGTCTGAAACTGTCTTCGGGCGACGCGCGGCTCAGGAGCTGGCTGCACAGCCATGGCGCCGTGTTGGCAGAAGAATTCGGCGACGACGGCGAGTGGCTGCTGCGGCTGGACATCGACGCCGCAACCTGGCGTACACTGGCGAGGCGCGGCGGCGTCGCGGCGCAGGCGCTGGTTCCGGACAGGCGCGACGACCTTGCGACACGTACCGAAGCCCAATACAATGGTCGATTGCGTTGAGTCGGCAGGATAGCATCACAGCAGATTCCTTCCACAGCACCGGCAGCACGCTATAAGCTACACCGCCGCTCAGAGTAATCAACAACCTTAAATGTTTTATGGAGTACGTCATGGCCTGGAATGAGCCGGGTGGTGATAACCGGGACCCCTGGGGGAATCGTAACGACAAGGGGCCACCGGACCTGGACGAAGTTCTGCGTAAATTCCAGAGCCGACTCAGTTCCCTGTTCGGCAAAGGTGGAGGATCCTCCGGCGGAGCCGGTGGTGGTGGTGGTGGCAAAATGGGCGCAATGAGCGGATCGCTCATTGCCATCATCGTGCTGCTGGTCCTCGCCTACGGCAGCTTTTACACCATCGAGGCCCCGGAGCGCGGCGTGGTGCTGCGTTTCGGCGAGTTTCAACGCACCTCCACGCCAGGTCTGAATTTCCTCATTCCCTGGCCGGTCGAACGTGTGTTCAAAGTGAACGTGGACCAGAACCGCTCGCACCGTCTCGCCAGCCAGGCGATGCTGACCCAGGATGAGAACATCGTCGATATCGATCTGGCCGTGCAATACAACGTCAAGGCGGCCGATGAATTCCTGTTCAATGTGCGCGACCCGGATGCCACGGTTCAGCAGGTTTCGGAAAGCGCGATTCGCGAAGTAGTGGGTGCCAACGACATGGATTTCATCTTGAAGGAAGGTCGCGAAAATGTTGCGGAAGAAACCCTGCTACGCATGCAGCAGGTTCTCGACGATTACCGTACCGGGATTAATGTCACTACCGTCAACCTCGAGAGCGCACAGCCGCCCGAAGCTGTGCAAGCAGCCTTTTCCGACGCCAATAAGGCGCGCGAGGACAAAGAGCGCTTTATCAATGAAGCCGAAGCCTACTCGAACGGTGTTATCCCGAGTGCACGCGGCGATGCGCGACGTTTCCTGGAAGAAGCCAAGGCCTACAGGACGCGCGTGGTGAAATCGGCGGAAGGTGAATCGCATCGATTTCTCGCGCTGCTCAAGGAATACGAAAGAGCCCCCAAAGTCACACGTGACCGGCTGTACCTGGAAACCGTCGAAAGCGTGCTGAGCAGCACCAGCAAAATCATGATCGACGTCGAGGGAGGCAACAATATAATGTACTTGCCGCTGGAAGCCATGCTGCGGAATCAAGGCCCGGCAACATCCGGTGCGCCGGGAAGCCGCGATACCACCAGATTCGTAACCAGCGAAAACGACACCATCAGTGGGTTTGACAGCGATAGCCGTTCACGAGGGTCCCGCCAATGATCCGCACTTATGCTGTCGTAATTCTGCTGGCCGTCGTCGCGGTGATCGCGTCGTTGTTCGCTTTCACGGTCAGTGAGACCGAACGTGCACTGGTACTCGCTTTCGGCAAGATCCATCGTGCCGACTACGAACCCGGGTTGCATTTCAAGAACCCGGTGTACACCGTGCACAAATTCGATGCGCGGATTCTCACGCTGGACACGCGTCCGGACAGAGCGCTGACCAGCGAAAAGAAAAATGTAATCGTCGACTCGTTCGTGAAGTGGCGTATCCGCGATACTGCTGAGTTTTTCAAGAAAACCGGAGGCGACGAACGGCGAGCGCTCGCCCTGCTGTCGCAATTCGTCAAAAAAGGTGTGCTCGATTCAATCGGCAGAAGAACCGTTACAGAGGTGATTTCCGGTGAGCGTGCGGCATTGATGGCGGAAGTGAAACGGGGCGCTAGTGAAGCCGCAAACGAATTGGGAATAGACGTCGTCGATGTGCGGATCAAAAAAGTGGAGTTTCCACCGGACGTGAATAATTCGGTCTACCAGCGTATGGAAAAGGAACGCGCGACAGTGGCCAAGACGTTTCGGTCCGAGGGCGAGGAGCTTGCCAAGGGTATCCGCGCCGATGCGGAACGCCAACGCGAGGAAATTCTTGCCGACGCCTACAGCGAGTCACAACGCGTGCGCGGCGAAGGCGATGCGGTTGCCGCGGAAACCTATGCCCAGGCGTACGGGAAAAATAGCGAGTTCTACACTTTGTATCGTAGTCTGAATGCCTATAGCCGCGCGTTCTCCAATCGCAACGACATATTGATATTGAAGCCGGACTCGGAATTCTTCCGCTATTTTAATGATCCGATGGGTAACCAATAGCGCGCAAACGCACTATATTCGCACGATGACGGGCGGTTCGATGACCGCCCTTTTTTCTGTGGAATTTGCCCGGAGTCGTCATCCCCTGCGCGCCACACAGGCTAAACTCGTAACAGTTTGAGATTGTCACGATATGTGGGTTGACGTGCTGACCGCGATTTCGCTGTTTCTGGTACTGGAAGGATTGTTTCCGTTTCTCAACCCGAACGGATTCAAACGCAGCATGGCGCAGATTCTGCAGATCCCGGACATGGGTTTGCGCCTCGTCGGGTTTGCGAGCATGGCCCTTGGCGCGTTACTCCTGTATGTGGTGCGTTGATGCCGTGATGCGGATCGCGATAGTCGAGGTTCGTGGTAATGAACACTAACCGCTGGATGCTGCCGGACGGTATCGCCGAGTTACTGCCTCCGGAGGCAGCAGCCGTGGAGCGCATGCGCAGGCAGATTCTGGATTTGTATGCCAGTTGGGGCTACGAACTGGTGGAGCCGCCACTGGTCGAGTACCTCGAATCGCTGCTGACCGGCATGGGCCGTGAACTCGACATCCAAACGTTTAAGCTGGTCGACCAGCACAACGGCCGCAGTATGGGAGTTCGCGCGGATATCACACCACAGGTGGCGCGCATCGACGCGCATCGCCTCAACCGGGATGTGCCGACCCGTTTGTGCTATATCGGTCCGGTGCTGCACGCGCGCGGCGATGAATTCGGCGGCAATCGCAATCCGCTGCAAGTCGGTGCGGAGTTGTACGGCCATACCGGCATCGAAAGCGATCTGGAGTCGATCGAACTGCTGCTCGCCACGCTTTCCGCGGCCGGCCTGCAGGAAATCTATCTGGATCTCGGGCACGTCGGCATTTTTCACGGGCTGGCGGCGTACGCAGGGCTGACGGAACCGGAAACCAGTGAGCTGTTCGCCATGCTGCAACGCAAGAGCTCAACCGAGATCGACGAATACGTGGCAGCGCTCAGTATCGCGCCCGAGCATCGGGAGTTGCTGTCGCAGCTGATATTCCTGCATGGGCCGCGTGCCGTGCTGCAGGACGCGAAACGACGCTTTGCCGGCACCAGCGGCACGGTGCTCGCCGCGCTGGACTACCTCTCCGAAGTCGGTGACACGGTAGCGAAACGGTATCCTCAATTGACCGTGCATTACGATCTGGCGGAGTTTCGTGCTTACGATTATCAGACCGGCCTGGTGTTTGCGGCCTATCGCGAGGGTTTCGGACAAGAAATTGCCCGTGGCGGCAGGTATGACGACCTGGGTGAGGTTTTCGGTGTGGCGCGTGCAGCGACGGGATTCAGTACCGACCTGATGTTGCTCGCCGAAGTCGGCCAGAGGCAGAGGCCGGAACGCATTTACGCAGCCCATGAAGGTGGTCCCGAACTGGACGCTGCCGTGCTCACGCTGCGCGAGCAGGGCCGCTGTGTGGTCAGAGAATTGCCGGGTCAGCGCGGCGGTGCCGCGGAAATGGATTGCGACTTTCTACTGGTACGCCAGGACGGGCAATGGCAGATCGTGCCACGATGATGAATTGTTGCGATACGGGACTGTGACATGGCGAGAAACGTAGCGGTACTTGGCACACAATGGGGCGATGAAGGGAAAGGCAAGGTCGTCGATCTCCTCACCGAGCGGGTGGGTGCCGTGGCGCGCTTTCAGGGTGGCCACAATGCCGGCCACACGCTGGTCATCGATGGTGAGAAAACCGTGTTACACCTGATACCGTCGGGAATCTTGCGTGACAACGTGCAATGCCTGATCGGAAATGGCGTCGTGTTGTCTCCGCAAGCGCTGAGCGAAGAGATGGCGATGCTTGAAACGCGCGGCGTGCCGGTCGCCGAGCGCTTGCGCATCAGCCCGGCCTGCCCGCTGCTCCTGCCGTATCACGTAGCGCTGGATCAGGCGCGCGAGCGGGCTCGCGGTGCGACTGCCATCGGAACCACCGGCCGTGGAATCGGCCCGGCGTATGAGGACAAGGTCGCGCGCCGCGGATTGCGGGTGGCGGATCTCTTCGATACCGACAGCTTCGTGGAGAAACTGTCCCCACTCGCGGATTATCACAATTTCGTGCTGGAAAAATATTATAGCGCCGAGGCACTGGATGCATCGTCGGTGGCCGCGCAGATGCTCGAGGAGACGGACAGGCTGGTGCCGCTGGTAGAGGACGTGGGGGCGATTTTACAGCAGTGTATAAAGAACGGCGTGAGCATCCTGTTCGAGGGTGCGCAGGGTACGTTGCTGGATATCGATCACGGCACGTACCCTTATGTAACGTCGTCCACCACGACCGCTGGCGGCGCTTCGGCCGGCAGCGGCGTCGGACCGCACGATATCGACTACACCCTGGGCATTGTCAAGGCATATACCACCCGGGTCGGCGCCGGGCCGTTCCCAACCGAACTGTTCGATGAGGTCGGGAAATATCTTGGCGAGCGCGGCAAGGAGTTCGGCGCGACAACCGGCCGGGCGCGGCGCTGTGGTTGGCTGGACATGGTGTTGTTGAAACGCGCTGTGGCACTCAACGGCGTCAGCGGCTTGTGCATTACCAAGCTCGATGTGCTGGATGGTCTGGAGACGTTGCGTTTGTGCGTGGGTTATCGGTTGGCGGGCGAACAGATCGACCACCCCCCGCTGGATATCAGGCATTTAAACGATTGTGTGCCGGTGTACGTGGATTTACCGGGATGGCAGGGCTCGACCGCCGGCGCAACGGACTTTGCGCAGCTGCCGGCGAACGCGCGCGCCTATCTGCAGGAAATCGAGCGCCGTCTCGAGTGTCCTATCGATATGCTTTCTACCGGACCGCAGCGCGACCAGAGTGCCATTCAGCGGCATCCGTTCGACGCCTGAATGTCATCGGCGCAGTGCTCACCGAGGACTGAAGATGGACAATCCTCTGCAATTCGGCGGCGCTGGGCATTTCGATGTTCTGGTTTTCCACACCGTGAACCGCACTATTTGTCACGCGGCGACTACCGGGTGCCCGAGCCGTGATGAACTGCAATGATCCTCGAGCGTTGACAAACGCGCTTCGCATGCCCGACTCGCTGTGGGCGCACACCGCGACCCCACGGGTAGACTGCCCGCCGCTGCGCGCGAGCGTTAACGCGGATGTCGCGATCGTGGGCGGCGGATTCACGGGGTTGTCCTGCGCGCTGCATCTTGCCGAGGCAGGCGTGCACAGCGTGGTACTGGAGGCGGCTGAACCAGGCTGGGGTGCGTCGGGCCGCAACGGCGGCATGCTCTGTCCGAACATGAAAATCACGCCGGCGGAACTGAGCGCGCGGCTCGGTACCGAGGCGGGACGCAAAGCCGCCGACTTTTCCATCGCCTCGGCGGATGTGGTGATGGATATAATCACCCGGTATTCGATCGATTGCCACGCCGACCAGGGAGGCTGGCTGGTGCCGGCACATTCGCCGCGCGCGCTGGCGCGCCTGGAGAATATTGCGCGCGAATGGCACGACGTTCAGGCGCCTATCGAATTACTGGATGCGGCGCAGATGCAGGCGCGGCTCGGTTCGTCCGTGTATTACGGCGGCTTGCGTAATGTTAAAGGCGGCAAACTGCATCCGCTGAGTTACGCGCGTGGCCTGGCCGGCGCCGCAGCTGCAGCCGGGGCAAGGATCTGTGCGAACAGTGCGGTCCGCGAATTACAGTCTGACAACGGGCGCTGGCGAGTGGTTACGCCCGGTGGTGCGGTGCTTGCCGAGCGGGTGTTGATCGCGACCAATGGGTACACGGATGATCTGTGGCCTGGATTGCGCGAGACAGTGATTCCGGCACACAGTTTTCTGGTTGCAACAAAGCCGCTCAGCGACAATCTGAACGGCAGTATTCTTCCGGGTGGCGATGTCGCTTCGGATTCAAGGCGGCTGTTGCTGTATTTCCGTAAAGATCACCAGGGCCGTTTGCTGCTGGGTGGCCGCGGCAGCATCGCCGAACCCGCCGGGCCACAAGCGTTCGCGGGATTGCGCGCGCAGATCAAGGTCCTGTTTCCACAGTTGGGCGAGGTGGAGTTCGATCATCACTGGTTCGGGCGCATCTGTATGACCCGTGACCACATCCCGCACCTACATGAACCGGCCCCGGGGCTGACGATAGCGCTGGGATACAATGGACGCGGCGTGGCGATGGCGACCGCCATGGGAAAAGCGCTGGCGGAGTATTTTATCGGCCATGATGCCTCGGTGCTGCCGTTTCCGTTGAGCGAACCGAGAAAAATCCCGCTGCACGGCTTGCGCAACCAGATCAGCGCTGTCGCGGCGGCTTACTACAAAGTGCGCGACAGGCTCGAAACCGTGTAGAGGCTAGTTTTCGGCCGTGCAGTGAGCTGTGGGCAATTCCGGCGAGGTATCCAATTCGCCATGGCCGAAGGCCTTGGCACTGAATCCGACCAGACTGAGTATTCCCCACGTCAATCCGACCACTACGCCGACGTCGAGTATGCCGCGCCAGGGCTGTGGCAGATCGTGATAGATCAGGATCAGCACAACGATCGCCGCGGTCAGCAGGTAGGTGGACAGCAAACGTCGCCGGGTGGTGTGGAAGTAGCCCATACAGAACAGCGGGGCAAGTGCCAAGCGCAGCGGTGTTGGTTCATGCATAAGGTGCTTGGCGCGCGCCACCACTCGCGGCGCGTAGCTTTTTTGAAATCCCTTGTAGCCTTCCGCGTGTGCCATGAAAGCGGTGTGAGCGATCAACAAACTCCACTGCCACCCGTCGAACGGGTGGCGAAAAGCATCGACAGCAATCAGGGACAGGCGAACCACTGCGGTCCCCAGCAGCACGACCACACCGCCCATTCCCCAAACCGCTCCGATTCTGCCCCACATCGTACTGCGGCCCTGTCAGCCGCTATGCGGGCAATTAACGCACGCGCCGCGCGGGTGTGCCGGTTGCGGCCTCGTGAGGCGTGGTGTGTGTGGATCAGCGGCTGCGGGAAATCTCATTGGGACATTCTAGCGTGACTGGACGTTGAGGGTGTCGGTAGATTGTTCTCGATCCTCCCCAACAGGAGAGGTTGGCTTGGCACGCTTCATGCCGCTATGCTCATATGATTGTGCATTCGACACATAGCGGGGCAGCATGAAAGAGCATTACTACCTGGATAACGCCGCCACCACCTGGCCCAAGCCGGAGACGGTGTATACCACCATGGACAGTTTCTTCCGCGAGTACGGCGTCAATCCCGGCCGCGCTGGACACGACATGGCCGTCGAGGCGGAGCGCATGATTGTCGAGACACGGCGCCTGCTGGCGGTATTCTTCGGCTTCACCGGCGATCCGCAACGCGTGGTGTTTACCCAGAATGCGACAGACTCGCTGAACATCGCCATTTACGGACTGGCTGCCGGCGGCGGTCACCTGATCAGCACCCGTCTGGAACACAATTCGGTGCTACGCCCCCTGAATCACCTGGAACGCGACCACGGTGCTGCGGTGACCCGCGTGGCGCGCGACGCGTTCGGCTATATTGATCCCGACGATGTGCGCAAGGCGATAAGACCCGATACGCGCGCGGTGATAATCAACCACGCGTCAAACGTCCTGGGGTCGGTCCAGGACATAGCCGCGATCGGCAAGATCACGCGTGAAGCCGGTGTGCCCTTTGTGATCGACACTTGTCAAAGCGCCGGTGTACTGCCCATCGACATGGATGCAATCGGCATCGATATTCTGACTTTCACTGGCCACAAAGGTCTGTTCGGGCCGATGGGCATCGGCGGGATGATTGTGCGGGAAGGCGTCGATCTGCCGCCGGCGCGTGTTGGTGGCACCGGCGTCGATTCGATTTCACCCTTTCAACCCGACGAGTATCCGTATCACCTGGAAGCCGGCACGGTATCCATACCGGGGATCGCCGGCTTGAACGCGGCACAGAAATGGTTCGCCGAGCTGGGTCGTGAGCAACTGGGTGATGTGGCGAATGGCGCCGATCACGCGCAGGCATGCGCGGCCGCCCTGAGCCATATAGATGCGCGAGAACGCGCGCACGTAACGACTCTCGAAAACGCGTTTCGTGATACGCCCGGTGTCACCGTTTACGGACCCGGCAACAACGGTCCACGCGTCGCGACGCTGTCCATGAACGTTGATGCCCTGCCTGCCGATCAGGTCGGTGCGATGCTGGACGCAGATCATCACGTGTGCGTCCGTCCCGGTCTGCACTGTGCGCCACTCGTGCACGAAGACGAGGGCACGGTCGCGCAGAAAGGTACGGTGCGGTTCGCGCCCGGCTACTTCAGTAACGAGGAAGATCTGCAGCAGGCCATTGACGGTATTCGGGACATCGTGGGATAGCCTTTGCCGCCGTGTCGGAGTCTGGCTGCGGTAGCCGGCTGCCGCGTCGCCTGCAGCGGAAAGTATCGCCGTAACCAGCGCTTGTATTGCAGGTGAGCCGTGCGGCGAGTCAATTCCTTTCTTCTCCCAATGCGCGCGAAAATTCTGAAATAATCCGCGTTTCGACGCGAGGTGACGACGGTGCCGACAGACCGACCGAATATTCTGATCGTGATGGCCGACCAACTGGCACCGCAGTTCCTGCCGGCGTACGGACACCCCGTGGTCAAGGCGCCGCACATCGCGCGCCTCGCGGAGCGGGGTGTGGTTTTCGATGCAGCGTACTGCAACGCACCGCTTTGCGCGCCGGCGCGTTACGTTTTCATGAGTGGCAGGCTGCCGACACAGATTGCCGCGTGGGATAACGCCAGCGAATTTTCCGCGGAAATTCCTACCTATGCGCACTACCTGTCTTGTCTCGGTTACAGGACAGCATTGAGCGGCAAGATGCATTTCTGCGGACCCGATCAACTGCACGGCTTCGACGAGCGTCTGACCACCGATGTGTATCCGGCCGACTTTACCTGGACGCCCGACTGGGACGCCCCGCAGCGCCCGCTGGACTGGTACCACAACATGAACGTCGTGCGCACCGCAGGCGAATGTCTGCGCTCGAGTTACCTGGACTACGATGACGAAGTCGCTTTCATGGCGCAGCGCTACCTTTTCGATCGCGCACGCGGCGGCGACTCGCGGCCGTTTTGTCTGACTGTTTCGTTCATTCATCCGCACGACCCTTATATAACGCGCCCCGAGTACTGGAATCTGTATCGGGATGCCGACATCGATATGCCTGAACTGGGGCCGGACGAGGTGGTTTTGGACCCGCATTCCCGGCGCCTGCGTGATGGGATGGGAATGCAGGACAATATCTCTCCACGACACGTGCGCAACGCGCGCCGCGCTTACTATGGATCCACCAGTTATATCGATGAAAAAATCGGCACGTTGTTACGGGTGCTGCAGGAGGCCGGGTTCGCGGAAAATACCGTGACCGTCGTGACGTCCGATCATGGGGAAATGCTTGGCGAACGCGGCCTGTGGTTCAAGATGAACTGGTTCGAGCACTCGGCTCGGGTACCGTTGATTGTGCATGCGCCCGGTCGTTTCGCCCCACGCCGTGTGGGCCACGCCGTCTCGCACGTCGACATGCTGCCGACGCTGGTAGACCTGGCGAGTGACGGCGCGGGTATCGACTTTCCGACGCCGCTCGACGGGCGTTCGCTGCTGCCCCACCTGACAGCGCAGGGCGGGCACGATGAGGCGATCGGTGAATATTGTGCCGAAGGTACCAGTACGCCCTGTTTCATGATCCGGCGCGGTACCTGGAAACTCATAGCGGCCGCCGGCGATCCGTTGCAACTTTATCGGCTGGATGCCGACCCGTTGGAAGGCGCAATCTTGCCGACGCGGTCGAGGACGATCCGCAAACAGCCGCGATGTTACACATCTCGCAGCAGCGCTGGGATGTGGCCGCGTTGCGGGAACGCATTGTGGAAAGTCAACGACGCCGGCGGTTTCTTGCGCCCGTGATGCGCAACCAGAACGTCAGCTGGGATTACCAACCGCGTGCTGATGCGGCCGGCGCTTATATCCGCAACAGTATGAGTATTTCTGAACTCGAAGCTCGGGCACGCTTCCCGTCGGTGTAGGAACGGGAATGCCTGCGACAATACCACCGCCACGCGGCTTCCCGGTCGCCGAGTTCGAGTCGCGAATGGTCGCCGCGCAACGTTTGATGCAGGCGCGATCCATCGATACGCTGCTGTTGACCACGGAACCCGAGTTTCGCTATTTCAGCGGCTTTCACAGCGATTTCTGGCTGAGCCCGACACGCCCCTGGTATCTGCTGGTTCCCGCACAGGATCAACCGATCGCTATCATTCCCGAGATCGGTGCGGCCAGCATGAGCGCCACCTGGGTCGACGACGTGCGGACCTGGCCGGCGCCCGTACCGCACGACGATGGATTGTCGTTGCTGTGCACCGCGCTGAGGGAGGTCGCTGTACGCTTCGGTACCGTAGGGGTTCCCATGGGCCCGGAAACGCATGTGCGCATGCCGCTGGGCGATTTTCAACGTCTGCGCGACCGCCTCACAGGCACTAAGTTCGTCGACGCGACGCCAATCGTACGTGCTCTGCGCATGGTCAAATCCGAGGCGGAGATCGATAAACTGCGGTACGTGTGCGGTTGCGTATCCGATGCTTTCGAGGCCTTTCCGAATCTCGCCAACGCGGGCGTCCCGGAGTCCGAACTGTTCCGCTTGTTTCGGAGCGAGTTGCTGCGTTGCGGCGTGGACCATTCTCCTTATCTGGTTGGTGCGGCAGGCGCCGGTGGCTACGCGGACATCATCAAACAACCCAGCGACGCCGAAGTAGTAAAGGGGGATGTATTGGTTTTTGATACAGGGTCCGTGTTCGACGGCTACTTCAGCGATTTCGACCGCAATTTCTGTTTCGGTGAGGCCGCCAGCGAAGCGCGCCGGGCGTACGATGTCGTGTATCGCGCCACCGACGCGGGACTGGCGGCGGTGCGGCCCGGCGCGACTACCAGCGAATTGTGGCAGGCGATGGCCGGAGTCCTGGACGCAGGTGGGTCGCTGGGTGAGGATGTCGGCCGTTTCGGCCATGGTCTGGGCATGCAACTGACGGAGTGGCCTTCCAACATGCCGGGAGACGACACCGTGCTGCAGGCGGGGATGGTCATCACCCTGGAGCCCGGCATGGTATTTGGCGCCGGAAAACTCATGGTGCACGAGGAGGATCTGGTGGTTCGCGAGGATGGGTACGAATTGTTGACGCGGCGTGCCGCGCCGGAAATGGTCGTCATTGACTGATCGGCACACGAGTTACGCCGGCTCGCCGCTGCGCTATGCGGGCACCGATCTCGACCGCGCCGGTGTGCAACGCAAGGACCCGCAGTGGATCGCCGCGCAATTCGCACGATCAGATACCTTGCTGGTGCCGGTTTGGCGCAACCGCAACCTGGTCGCCGGCATGCAGTCGAACGCTTTGTCGCCTACTGCCGTCGCGCATTCGCGAACGTTGGGCGAGGCGTTGATCGCGGCGGCGGTGGAGCCCGTGTTCCTGGGTCTGCGCGACGCGCTGGCGACGTTCGCGCTGGACATATCCGCCAGTGGGGAAGCACACGCCGAACTACTGGGCGCTGGCGATCAGTTCGTCGATTTACGGGTCGCCGGGCCATTGTTGAACGCAGGTGACGCAGCATTGTGTGCCTATGCACGAGGCATCACCTACTGGCGCCGGCACAATCGGTTCTGCAACGAATGCGGTCATGCGACGCGCAGTGAGCAAGGCGGTCACGTGCGCAAATGTAGCTCCTGCGAGCATGTGAACTTTCCTCGCACCGATCCTGCAGTGATCATGCT
>Ga0224508_10000567_pt1 | contig 35950 bp, 37 predicted proteins | sample SF_Jan12_sed_USG_4_FD_170157 | JGI IMG/M metagenome (GOLD analysis project Ga0224508, IMG submission 170157) | Sediment microbial communities from San Francisco Bay, California, United States - SF_Jan12_sed_USGS_21 | ecosystem: Environmental > Aquatic > Marine > Sediment | place: USA...
CAACCTGGAAGGGGCCCAAGCGCAGGCCTATCGCGACTGGGCGGGCCCGGGCATCTTCCGGTTCTCGGTTGGGCTTGAAGACGCGGATGACTTGATCCGCGATCTCGACGCCGTGCTCTGAGGCCTCTTGCGGCAGGGGCTGCCAGGCCCTATCCTTGTCCCCAGAGACGTTGCCGCCGCGCCTTAAAGGGGCGCGGTGATGTCTTTTATTGGTGCTTCGCAAATCACGGGGTGGGCCGATGGAAAAGGTTCCGATCACCAAGGCCGGCTATGACGCGCTGAATGCCGAACTGAAGACCATGAAGGACGTGGAACGCCCGGGGATCATCAAGGCGATCTCGGAGGCGCGCGAGCATGGGGACCTGTCCGAGAACGCGGAATACCACTCGGCCAAGGAGCGTCAGGGTTTCATCGAGGGCCGGATCAAGGAACTCGAATCGATCATCAGCCGTGCGGATGTGATCGAGCCCGGGAAGATGACAGGCGACACGATCAAGTTCGGCGCAACCGTCGAACTGGTCGACGAGGAGACCGACGAAGAGCGCAGTTATCAGATCGTCGGCGAGCCGGAGGCGGATATTGCCAACGGCAAGCTGAACATGCGCTCGCCGTTGGCGCGCGCGCTGATCGGCAAGGAAGAAGGGGACTCGGTCGAGGTGGTGACGCCCGGCGGCACCCGCTCCTACGAGGTGCTCTCGATCCGTTACGTGTGATTGGCGGGCAAACTTGTCCGCCTCATGGGGCACTCGAAATTTCCCGCCCATCCCAGACCGCCGCAAGCCTGAAAGAGGCGGCGACAGCGGCAGCCGACATTCCAGCCGCCAGCCAATAAGCCGATGCCGGCCCCGCGGCAGCGCTGATCGCGCCCGCCGCCAGTGTCGCGAGCGCGATCGCCGTGCCACCCATGCCGCCGCCATAAATGCCCTGAGCACTGGCTTGCAGGCGCGGCGGAATCGCTGCCGCGACGAAGGCCATGGCGCCCAGATGCGCGAGCCCGAAGGTGAACGCGTGCAGCGCCTGGACCGGCCAGAGCGCGGCCAGACCGGGCTCGAGGCTCATCACCGCCCAGCGCATAATCCCGGCCAGCCCCGCCAGCCCCAGCGCCCGCGCGGGCCCAAGCCGCGCGACCAGATGCCGGCCCGGCCCCAGCATCAGCAAGATCTCGGCCGCGACGCCGACGGCCCAAAGCGCCCCGATCACAGCTGGATCGATCCCCTGGGCCGTCCAGTTCAGCGTGGCATAGACGTAGTAGACCGCATGGCTCGCCTGACCGATGCTGGCGGCAAGCGCAAACGTCAGGAAAACGGGCTTACCGAGCAGCCCCACCGCCTCGCGGAGCCGCGACTGGTCGAGCATCCCCGGAGGGGCGCCGCCACCCGGATGGACCAAGCCAAGGGCCGCGACCCCCAGGAAGTTGAGCGCCACGGCCCAAACCACGACGCCCGGCCCGGCAATCGAGATCAACGCGCCCAATCCCAAGTTCATTGCCAGGAATGCCAGCGATCCGGCGGCCCTCGCATGGGCGTAGGCAAAACCGTGGCGCGTTGCCGCGCGCACACCCAGCGCCTCGCCCAGCGGGATCATCGGCGAGGCGGCGACGGCGGTGAACAGCGTTGCCAATAACAGCACGGACCTGCTCTCGATCGCCAGGTGCGCAATGAAGGCCATCGCGGCCAGCAGCGCCATCGCCGCGATAACGATCCGCCGGGCCGCGAACCGGTCGGCCAGCGCAGGCAGCGTCACCGAGCCGATCACGCGCACGATCAGGGCCAGGCCCAAATAGGTCGCGATCTCGGCCTCGCTGAGCCCCCAATCAGCCAGCCAGACCGGCCAATAGGGCAAATGCGCGCCGAAGGCGAAGAAAAGCGCCCCATACCAGGCGCAGGTCAACCGGCCCTCGCGCGTGGCGAGGACGGAGGTCATGGACCAATGCCGAAGCTTGTGTAGGGCAGATATCTAACTGGATCACCCGGCCGGATGTCCAATGCACCGTCGGGCAACTCGACCAAACCGTCCGACCAGGACAATCCGCCGATCAGGCCGGATCCTTCGGAACGGAAGACCTCTGCCGCGCCATTTCCGTCGAGGCGCGCGCGCAGATATTCGCGCCGGCCGGGCTTCTTCGATTTCTCGAAGGCGGCCGGAACGGTGAAGGCCTGCGGCTCGCGCCACCCGGCGCCCGCCATCGCGCCAAGCGCGGGCCGCGCAAAGACCAAGAAACAGACGAAGGCGGCGACCGGATTGCCCGGCAGGCCGAAGACCGGCACGCCGTTCCAGAAGCCCAGCGCCAGCGGCCGGCCGGGCTTCACCGCGATCCGCCAGGTGACCATGTCGCCCGCCCCGGTCAGAAGCCGCGACAGGTGATCCTCGTCGCCCGACGAGGCGCCGCCCGAGGTCAGGATCGCATCGGCCTCGGCAGCGCCTCGATCAAGCGCGCTTGCGATGGCGTTGGCGGCGTCCGGCATCGCGCCCAGATCCGCGATTTCATAGCCCTGGGCGGCGGCGAGCGCGGACAGCATCGGGCGGTTCGCGTCAAAGATGCCTGGCATCGCTGGGTCGGCACCCGGCTGGATCAGCTCGTCGCCAGTCGAGAGCACCGCAACCCGAAGGCGTTTTCGAACCGGCAGGTCGGTGATGCCCACGGCCGCCGCCCGGGCCAGATCGGCCGGGGTCAACACGCGCCCCACCGGCAGGACCTCGGCGCCGGTTTCGGCATCCTCGCCCGCCTTGCGGGCATTCGCACCCTGTTTCCTCGGCGCCCGGAAGCGAACGCGGCCGTCCGAGGCTTCCGCATCCTCCTGCAAGACCACGGTATCGGCTCCATCCGGCATCTCCGCCCCGGTCAGAATCCGGATCGCCGCGCCCTCTGGCACCGTACCGGTGAACGCGTGCCCGGCGGCGGCACGGCCCTCGATCAAGATCAGGTCGCCCGTCTCCCCGCCTGCCAGCGAGGACCAGGCAAAGGCATAGCCGTCGATCGCGGAGTTGGCATGGGGCGGATTCGTGCGCTGGGCGGTCAGAGGCTCGGCAAGGACGCGCCCGGCGCCCTCGGCGAGCGCGATTGTCTCGGTGGCGGTGACACAGGTCAGCTTGGCGCGCAGCAGGTCCAAAGCCTCGTCCACTGGGGTCCAGTCGACCCCAGGCGGCAGCGCGAAGCAATCGTCGGGCAGGCGGTCAGGCATCGGGCATGGACGCTCTGGTCACGCGCTCTTCCTCAGTTCCAGACCCAGGTCGGAGAGCAGGAAATCGGCGATCCCCGGGATGTCGTCCAGATCGATTACCTTCTGCGTCACACTGCCGGGGGTATCCTTGGTCGCGATCGCGCGCACGGTCGGGTCGTCGTGGGCGATCAGCGGCTGGCCGGTCTCGGCCCGCCAGGCCTCGATCTTGGGATGGTCGTCACGCTTGTAGCCCTCGACGATGACCAGATCGACCGGGGCGAGATGGCCCAGAAGCTCGGACAAAGGCGCCTCGGGGGCGCCCTTCAATTCGGTCATGACCGCCCAGCGCGACGACGAGGCCAGGATCACTTGGCGTGCGCCCGCCTGGCGGTGGCGCCAGCTGTCCTTGCCCTTCTGATCCACGTCCACCTTGTGGTGGGTGTGTTTGACGGTCGAGACGGTGAAGCCGCGCCCGGCGATCTCGGCCACCAGGCGCTCGACCAGCGTGGTTTTCCCCGCGTTCTTCCATCCGACTACGCCATACACATTCATGCGCTATAAACCTTCATGCCTGCTCCTTCAGGATGCGCTCGGCCTCGACGATATCCTCGGGCGTGTTGACGTTGAAGAAGGGAAACTTCTCGCCCTCCTCGAAGATCGCCCGCGCGCAGCCATGGCGCGAAGTCCAGACGATGACCTTGCGCATGTGGCCGACGGTCAGCGCCTCTTCCAGGTTGTCTGCCAGGTCCACGGGCCAGAGGCCGAAGGTCGGATGTTCGGTCAGCCCGCGCTTCGGATCCTGGGTCGCGGCCATGGCGATTGGCTGGCCCTCTGTCTCGATCGCCCGCGTGAGCGCCGCCACCAGGTTCTCAGGAAAGAACGGCGTGTCCCCGGCGGCGCTGGCCACATGGGTATAGCCGCGTGTCGCGGCCCAGCGCATCCCGGCCAGGACGCCTGCCAGCGGCCCCGCAAACCCCTCGACAGTGTCCGCCACGATGGGCAACCCGAACTCCGCGAACCGCGCCGGATCGCCGTTCACGTTCAGCACGATCTCGTCGACCTGAGGCGCCAGGCGCTCGATGACCCGCGCCAGAAGAGAGCGCCCACCGACGTCCAACAGCGCCTTGTCGCCCCCGCCCATGCGCCGCGCGAGCCCGCCGGCCAGGATGACGCCTACGGTTTTCATGCGCCCTCCGCCCCCTTCCGCTGATGCTTCCGATCCTCCTCGACCACGGCCTTGGGATCGGCGTCAAAGACCAGGCGTTCGGCCCCACTCAGACAGTGGAACCTCTGCCCGCGCATCCGGCCGATCAGGGTTAGGCCGACCTGCTGGGCCAATTCGACGCCCCAGGCCGTGAAGCCCGAGCGCGAGGCCAGGATCGGAATACCCATCAGCGCGGTTTTGATCACCATCTCCGAGGTCAGCCGCCCGGTTGTGTAGAGGATCTTGTCCGCCCCGCCCACGCCCTCGCGCAGCATCCAGCCGGCGATCTTGTCGACCGCGTTGTGGCGGCCAACGTCCTCCATGAAGACCAGCGGCCTGTCCTGGTGGCAGAGCACGGTCCCGTGAATTGCACCCGCCTCCAGATAAAGGCTAGGTGCGGTATTGATCTTCTTCGCCAACGCATAGAGCCAGGAGGTGCGCAACTCGGCTTGCGGCAGTTTCACCCCGTCCAACTGCTCCATCACGTCACCGAAGACCGTGCCGACGGCGCAGCCCGAGGTCCGGGTCTTCTTCTTCAGCTTTTCCTCGTAGTCGGTCTGGCGCCGCGTGCGCACGACCACGACCTCGAGGTCTTCGTCATAGTCCACGCCAGTAATCACGTCGTCGCGCTGCAGCATCCCCTGGTTCAACAGATACCCGACCGCCAGGTATTCCGGATAGTCGCCGATGGTCATCGCGGTGACGATTTCCTGCGAATTCAGGTAGATCGTCAGCGCCCGCTCCTCGACCACGCGGATTGCGGCCTCCGCCCCGGCCTGGTCGATGCCAGTCACCGGCCGGGTGAGGCGCGGATCGTCAGGATCGGGCGAGATCAGGAGTTCGCTCACGGGGCACTCTCCTCGGCAAAGCTGCCAGCGGACAGGAACCGGGAAACAAGGCCCGCCGTCAGGGCACTGGCGGGCAGAAAGGTATGGAACACCGGCGCCGCCGCCCGCGCGCCCGCGCCCGCCCATGCCGAGCGCACGGTCACCAGCCCGTCATTCGGTCCACGTAGCCCAAATCGCCGGCTCAGCCAGCCAGGGGCACGCGTCCCGGCGATCGAGCCGACCGAGGCAATACGCGCCGCCCGTGGCTTGAATGCCGCAACCTGACCGACCACCGGCCCCAGAATCCAGCGGGCGAGCGCCCAGGGCGCGAGCCTGCGGGCCACCTCGGTGCCGCCGTTCGGCGTGCCCATCTGCACCACTCGATGCACATTCAACTCGGGGCGGTGCTGGACGAGGTGCCGCGCGATCAGCCCGCCCAGCGAATGGCCGACCAGATTGACGCTCCGCCACCCGCCCGCCCGCGCGCGATCCGTAACCTGGTCGGCGACCCGGTCGGCGGATGCCTCGATCGACAGCCAGAGCGACGGATAAGACGCAACAGAGACCGGCCAACCGGCAGCGCGCAACCGGCGCGCCATCGGCCACATCGAGAAACGCGTGCGTCCCAATCCGTGGATCAGGACGACGCCTTCGGTTTCAAATTCAGCCGCCATGGGGCAGACAATGCGCGCCGGCCCCTTAAGGTCAAGCCTTTGCGGCTCAAGTGTTTAGGATTGCTTGGCCAGCAAGTCCCGAATCTCTCCAAGCAGAACCTCGGATTTCGGCGGCTCCGGCGGGGTCTCCGGCTCGGGCTCGGCCTCCTGTTCGCGCTTCATCTGGTTGACGCCTTTGATTACCATGAACAGCACCCAGGCGACGATAATGAACGCGATGATCGCATTGATGAACAGGCCATAGTTAATTGTCGGCGCGCCTGCCTCCTGCGCCGCGGCAAGGCTCTCGAACTCGCCATCGCCGAGATTGACGAACAGATTAGAGAAGTCCACTCCGCCGGTGATAACGCCGATGATCGGGTTGACGATATCCTTGACGAAACTGGTGACGATCGAGGTGAAAGCGGCGCCGATGACGATGCCGACGCCCATGTCGACAACGTTGCCCTTGACGGCAAACTCCTTGAACTCCTTGAGCATGGTCTTCCCCTTTTCCATCTCGTTATAGTTGCAAAAAACAACCGCGCGGGCTCTTCGGCAAGAAAAATGACCAAAATCAGGTCATTTCTCGGCTTTCAGAGGACTTTTAGCCACGCAAGGTGCCGCCAGTCACCTTGGTGACTGCCTCGACGATCCGCCCGCCGACCGCCTCGATTTCGGCCTCGGTCAGCGTCCGGTCGTCCGGTTGCAGCCGCACCGAGATGGCGACCGACTTCTTGCCCACACCGAACTGCTCGGCGGCGCGGGGGCCTTCGAATACGTCGAACACCGTAACTTGGTCGATCAGCTTCTTGTCGGCGCCTTGGGCCGCGCGCAGCATTGCCGCCGCCTCGACCCGCTGCTCGACGACAAAGGCGAAATCGCGCTCGACCGCCTGGAAATCCGAGGCCGCGAGCGCCGCGCGCGCGGTCGACTTGGCCTTGCGCGCCGGCAGGCTCTCCGGCGCCAGCGTCACCGCGACGGCCGGGCCCTTCAGGTCCAGAGCGCGCAATACCCGCGGGTGCAGCTCACCGAAGACGGCCAGGGTCGTCTTCGGCCCCAGCGTCAGCGCGGCGGCGCGGTCCGGGTGGAACCAATCGGGCACGTCGCGCACCGCGGTCAACTTGGCCACAGGTGCGCCCAGCGCCGCCAGCACCGCCTCGGCATCCGCCTTGGCATCGTAGAGATCGACCGGCCGGCGTTCGCCCGACCAGTCGCGCGGCGCGGTGGCGCCCACTCGGATGGCCGCCGCCTGCATGGATTGCTCGCCCGGTTCGCCGCCATGGAAGACGGGACCGACCTCGAATAACCCCAAATCAGTGAAGCCCCGCGCCTGGTTGCGCGCCGCCGCGGCCAAGAGACCTGGCAGCAGCGAAGGCCGCATGTCGGACATCTCGCTGGAGATCGGGTTCTCCAGCTTCAACGCACCACCGCCGCCGCCGAAGAGCGCGGCCTCGGTTTCCGAGACGAAGGAATAGCTGACGATCTCGTTCAGCCCCAACGCGGCGAGCTGGCGCCGGATCACGCTCTCGCGCTTTTGCATCGGCGTCAGCGTCTTGGCCGTCACCCCGGTCTTCGGCCGGGGCAGCGGCTCGGATTGCAGCTTGGTCAGCGAAGCGACCCGGGCGATCTCCTCGACAAGATCCGCCTCGCCCTGGATGTCGGGACGCCAGGCCGGTGGCGAGACGGCCAACAGGTCAGACGACATTTCGGGCACCGCGCCCATGCTCAATGTGGCCGCCGCGGCCAGCGCATCGATTTGGTCCGAAACCTCAAAGCCCAGATCACCCAGGATCCGCACCTGCTCGTCGCGCGCGATCTCCATCCCCACCAAGCTCACCACCCGGGCCGGGTTCAGCGCATAAGTCCTTGCCGTGTCGGGAATTTCACCAGCAATCACCGGCTCGGACGCTTCGCCGCCGCAAAGGTCCAGGATCATCTTGGCCGCCAATTCGATGCCGGCCGGCGTGAAAGCAGGATCGACCCCGCGCTCGAACCGGTAGCGGGCGTCCGAATTGATCCTAAGCTTGCGCCCGGTGGCGGCGGTGCGGACAGGATCAAACAGCGCCGCCTCGACGAAGACGTTGACGGTCGCATCGGTGCAGCCGGATCGGAGCCCGCCCATGACGCCGCCGATCGCCTCCGCGCCCGCATCGTCGCAGATCATCGTCATCTCGCCGTCAAGCTCATAGGTCTCATCATCGAGCGCCACAATCGTCTCGCCCTGGCGCGCAAGCCGCACATGGATATCGCCGGTGACCTTGTCCGCGTCGAACACGTGCAGCGGCCGGCCCCGGTCATAGGTGATGTAGTTGGTGATATCGACCAAGGCCGAGATCGGCCGCAGCCCGATCGCCCGGAGGCGCCGATGCAGCCAGGCAGGTGACGGGCCATTGGTGACGCCGCGGAAATACCGCCCGACGAAAAGCGGGCAAGCCTGATCCACCACATCCTCCTTCAGGGTGACCTTTATCGGGCTCTCGAAGGCGCCCGGGATCGGTTCGATCGCCGGCGTGATCAACTTGCCCAATCCCCGCGCCGCCAGATCGCGGGCGATGCCGCCGATCCCCAGCGCGTCCGGCCGGTTCGGGGTGATCGCGATCTCGACCATCGGATCGTCGAGACCCGCATAGTCAATAAAGCGCGCACCCATGGGCGCGTCCTCCGGCAGCTCGATGATCCCTTGATGATCGTCCGAAATCATCAGCTCGCGCTCCGAGCACAGCATCCCGTTCGACTCGACGCCCCGGATCACACCGGGCTTCAGGTCGATCCCGGTGCCGGGAATGTGCATTCCCGGCGCCGCGAAGACGCCGACCAGCCCGGTACGTGCATTCGGCGCGCCGCAAACGACCTGGACTTCCTCGGACGGGCCGTCAGGTCCCTTCGTCCACGCCTCGACCCGGCAAAGCTTCAGCTTGTCCGCGTCCGGATGCTGGGCCGCCTCGATCACCCGGCAGATCGTGAACCCGCCAAGCCGCTCGGCCGGGTCCTCGATGCCCTCGACCTCGAGCCCCAGATCGGTCAGCGCCTCGGCGATCTCGCCGATGGAGGCCTCGGTCTCCAGATGGTCCTTGAGCCAAGAAAGTGTGAATTTCATCGTGGCGCCCCGAATTGTGTTCGTATCCGGCATGGTTGGCCGGTTTGAACCGCTGAATAAGGGAAAATTCAGATCCCCGAAAGCCCCTGAACTCGCTACTTAACCCTACGTAAACTTACCCGCATAGCGCGAATTCTTGTCTTTTTTTCAACACAAACATGTGGCTACATCGATGCAACCGGGGGAAGAGCCACCTGGTGGCCCAATGTCGCGCCACCGGGTGGTTGTTAAATGTAGGATGCGTATGACGCGACACTTGGTCCAGGATGAACGGGGAGCCGTGACCGCCGACTGGATTACTTTGTCGGCCGGAATAGTCCTGCTTGGGATTATGGTCGCTTTCTCGGTGATGAACAATTCGGCCGGGTATCTGATGTCCGAATTCGAGGATCTGAATGACCGCTTTGCCGAGGACAGCGAGGCGCTCCGGCTCAGTTCCGCCCCTGGCGATGAATCCAGCGCGGCCGCCGCGAATGCCGCGGCGGCCATGGATGCGGCGCTCAATCTCGGTGGCGCGAACACCTCGGGTATCGCAATCGGCGCCGCGGGCGCGGCGGCCGAAGCTGCGGACGAGGACGATGACGGACCGATCATCGAGACAGCCATCGAGACCGCACCACCGCCGGTAAGCGCATCAGCCGCGGCCCGTGACGCGGCCTCGACCGCCGTAATCCGCAACCGTGCGCGAGCGGCGCAGCCGTCCGAGCAGGTCAATCCGGGCGCGGGGGTGCCGGCGGGAGCCGAGTAGTGGCGCGGTCAGGCGCTCAAGCCTCCATGCATTGTCGGCATGTCGAGCGCAGCGAAGCCATAGTGCTTCAGCCAGCGCAGGTCTGAATCGAAAAAGGCGCGCAGGTCCGGGATGCCGTATTTCAGCATCGCGATCCGGTCGATGCCCAAGCCGAAGGCGAAGCCCTGGTAGATCTCCGGATCGACACCCGAGGCCGCCAGCACTTTCGGGTGCACCATGCCGCTACCCAAGATCTCCATCCAGTCGTCCCCCTCGCCGATCTTCAACTGCCCGCCGGCCCAGGAGCAGCGGATATCCACCTCGGCCGAGGGCTCGGTGAACGGGAAGTGCGAGGCGCGGAAGCGCAGCTCCACGCCGTCCACCTCGAAGAAGGCGCGGCAGAACTCCTCGAGCACCCATTTCAGGTTCGCCATCGAGATGTCGGTGTCGATCGCCAGCCCCTCGACCTGATGGAACATTGGCGTGTGGGTCTGGTCGTAGTCACAGCGATAGACCCGGCCGGGCGCGATCACCCGGCAGGGCGCGCCGTGGGCCTCCATATGCCGGATCTGCACCGGCGAGGTATGGGTGCGCAACACATTCGGCGGGCGGTTATCGCCCTCGGCCCGGACCATGTAGAAAGTGTCCATCTCCTGGCGCGCCGGATGTTCAGGCGGGATGTTCAACGCATCGAAGTTGTACCAGTCGGTCTCGACCTGCGGACCTTCCGCCACCGAAAAGCCGAGATCCGCGAAGATCGCCGTGACCTCGTCGGTGACCTGGCTAACCGGGTGTATGGTGCCCAGCTGGCGCGGCCGCGGTGCCAGCGTCACGTCCAGCCATTCGGTTTCCAGCCGCTTGGCCAGCACCTCGTCTGCCAAGGCCGCCCTGCGGGCGGTGACGGCGGCGTTGATCTCGTCCTTCAGGGCATTCAATTGCGGTCCGGCCTGCTGGCGCTCCTCCGGGCTCATCTTGCCCAGCTCGCGCATCATCAGGCTGATCTCACCCTTCTTGCCAAGCGCTGTCACGCGCACGGCCTCGATCGCCGCCTCGTCACCGGCGGCGGCCACCTCGGCCAGGACTCTGGCGCGGACGGGGTCAAGGTCTTGCATTTGCGTGTCCCTCGGGGCTCGATCTCCGGCGCGGTGGTACTCAGCCAGGTGCCGAAATGCAAGCCGCCGCGGTCAGAGGAGCGTTGCCAGGAACCGCGCCGCCACGACGGCCAGGAAGGTGGCGAAGGCAAGCTCCAGCGTCCGGCGCGAGATGCCATGGGCCAGCCGCACGCCCCAGGGCGCCGCCAGCACGCTGACCGGCACGATGATGACCGCACTCAAAAGCGAGACATAGCCGAGCGAACCCGGCGGCAGACCGGCGGCGCCCCAGCCGGCCCAGATGAACCCGATCGTGCCCGGGATCGCGATCATCGGACCAAAGCCCGACGAGGTGGCGACCGCCTGATGGATCGGCCGGCCATAGAGCGTCATCATCATGGTCACGAAGGCCCCGCCGCCGATGCTCATCAAGGTCGAGATCGTGCCGATGAATATCCCGTAGAGCCCGCGCCATGGATGGCCCGGAATCTCGTCGCCCAGCCGCCAACTCGCGCGCCCGAGATACATTTTCAGCGACAACAGCGCGGCGGCACCGGCCCAGATCGCCGTCAGCACCGTCTTATCGGAGAAACGCGCCACCAGGGTGCCGATCACGACGCCTGCCACCACCGGCACCACCATCGAGCCGAGGATGCCCAGATCAACCGCGCCCTTGGCCTTGTGCGAGAAGAACGAGCGCAGCGAGGTCGGCACCATCACCGCCAGCGTGGTGCCGACACAAAGATGCATCAGCACCGCCTCGCCGACCCCAATGGCGGAGAAAAGCTCGTAGAGGATCGGCACCATGATGCCGCCGCCGCCGACCCCCAGGAGCCCGGCCAGCAGCCCCATGACCAGGCCCCCGGCGAGCAGCATGGCGAAAAGGAGCGCAAGTTCGCCCGCCGGCAATCCGAAGTCCATAGTGCCCCAGTCCGTGGCGCCGCGTGGGCCGTCCGCCCTACCCCATCGCCTCCAACTCGTCGATGAAGCTTTCCATCAGGCTCAAGCCCTTGTCCCAGAAGGCCGGGTCCGAGGCATCGAGACCGAAGGGCGCCAGAAGCTCCTTGTGGTGCTTCGACCCGCCGGCCGCCAGCATCTCGAAATACTTTTCCTGGAAGCCCTCGCCACCCTGTTCGTAGACCGCGTAGAGCGCGTTCACCAGCCCATCGCCGAAAGCATAGGCGTAGACGTAAAACGGCGAGTGGATGAAGTGGGGGATATAAGCCCAGAAGGTCTCGTAGCCCTCCCCCAGATTGACCGCCGGCCCCAGGCTTTCGGCCTGCACCGCCATCCAGATCTCGCCCAGTTTCTCGGCGGTCAGCTCGCCCTCGCGGCGCGCGGCATGAACCCGGCGCTCGAACTCGTAAAAGGCGATCTGGCGGATCACGGTGTTGATCATGTCCTCGGTCTTGGCCGCCAGCAGCGACTTGCGCTTGGCCGGATCCGCCTCGGCGGCCAGCAGTTTGCGGAAAGTCAGCATCTCGCCGAAGACGCTCGCGGTCTCCGCCAGCGTCAGCGGCGTGCGGCTGAGTAGCTCGCCCTGCCCGGCGGCCAGGCGCTGATGGACCCCGTGACCGAGCTCGTGCGCGAGCGTCATCACGTCCCGGGTCTTGCCCAGATAGTTCAGCATCACATAAGGATGCACATCAGTCACCGTCGGATGGGCGAAGGCGCCGGGCGCCTTGCCGGGCTTGACCGCCGCATCGATCCAGCCCTTGTCGAAGAAGGGCTCGGCCAACTCGGCCATCTTCGGCGAGAAGCCGGTATAAGCGTCCAACACCGTCGCACGCGCTTCCGTCCAAGGCACGACCCGGTCATCGGTCTCAGGCAGGGGTGCATTGCGGTCCCAGTATTCCAGGCGCTCGAGCCCCAGCCACTTGGCCTTCATCGCATAATACCGGTGCGAGATGCGCGGACAGGCCGCCTGCACCGCTTGGCGCAGTGCGTCGACCACTTCGGGCTCGACATCATTGGCCAAGTGCCGCCCGTACTCCGGGCTCGGCATCTTGCGCCACGTATCCTCGATCTCCTTTTCCTTGGACAGCGTGTTGGTGAGCAGGGTGAAGAGGCGCAGGTTCTCGGCCAGCACCGTGGCCAGCGCCTGCCCGCCGGCGCGGCGGCGCTCGCGGTCCGGGTCGGATAGCAGGTTCAGTGTGGCTTCCAGGCCCAAGGGCTCGTCTTCGCCCTCGACCTCGAAGCTCAGCCCCGCCATGGTCTCGTCGAACAGCCTGTTCCATGCAGTGGCGCCGACCTGCGACTGGTCGTGCAGGAACTTCTCCAACTCGTCCGACAATTGGTGCGGGCGCATGGCTCGAAGCCGCCCGAGCCAAGGTTGATATGCACGGAGCTCGGCGCACTCCGCCAAGCCCGCCTCCAGCTTCTCCTCCTCCAGCCGGTTCAGCTCCAGGGTAAAGAAGACCAGCGGCTGGGTGATCACGGTGACCCGGGTCTGCATATCGCCCATGAACTTGGCGCGCTCCGGATCGGCGGTGTTCTGGTAGTAGAGCAGGCCCGCAAACGACATCACCCGTCCCAGCGTCCGGTCGATCGCCTCGTAATCCGCGAGCGCCTTGGCGAGCGCCGCGCCATCAAACGTGGCCAGCTTGCCCTCATAGGCCGCGGCGAAGTCTTTGCAGGCCGCCTCGACCCGTTCCAGGTCGGCCGTCAGTTCCGGGCTCTCGATCCCCGGATAGAGATCACTCAGATCCCATTCCGGCATGTCGCCCAGCAAGGCGGCGCGGTCGTCGCCAGAAGAATCCGTGGCAGTATCGTGAACGCGCCGCGATGAGGCGCTTGGGTGAGGCAGCAGCATTTAATGGAGTCCTCTCGTTTTCGGGACTCCAGAGATAGGGCATGGCCGCGCCGACGGAAAGCCCGTGCGGTCAGGCTAAAGGGCCCAGCTCAGGTCCGGACGCCCGGATCGTCGGTTTGTGGGATGTAGGGCGGGGCGTCCTCGCGGCGGCGAATGATGATATCGCCGTTCGGCATGATTTCCGGACCCTCGTAGTGCTCCAGACTGTCGATCTCGTCGAAGATGCTCAGGGCCTCGCTCAGCTCGTCGATGGCCGGCCCCACCTCGTCCATCAATTCGCGGAACATGCGCTCGATGTTCTCCGACAGCGGCACCTCGGGCTCCAGTTCATCGGACTGCGCCAGCGCCAGCGACGGGACACCTACCGGCGCAAAGGCCAAGCACGAGATCAGCAGGATATGCGCCGCGCGCATGACGTCACCTCCATTGTCCCCTCCCCCAGGGCTGCGCCCAACCGGCCCCCGAAACGAAAGCCGCCCCGCACAGATGGTGTGCGGGGCGGCGTTGTTCAACCGGCCCGGTCACCCAGGCCGTAGGCTGCGAAGTTTAGTTCGACAGCGTGATCTCGACGCGGCGGTTCAGCGGCTCGCGCACATTGTCGCCGGTCTCGACGGCCAGGTCGTTCTCCGACCGGCCCGCCAGGGTCATCGCACCCATCGGCACGCCACGGTCGGCCAGCGCCTTGGCGACGCGGTTGGCGCGACGCTCCGAGAGGCCCTGGTTGTAGCCAACCGAACCCACCGTGTCCGCGTGACCAACCAGCGACAGAGCGCTGGTGCCGGTCGACGAGACGGCCGCCACGACTTCCTCGATGGTCGAGACCGCGGCGTCGGTCAGGTTGGTGCGGTCGAAGCCGAAGTAGACGATGAAGTTGGCGGGGCCTACGCCACCGCAAGCCTTCAGCGCTTCGTCAAGCAGCGCGCGGGCGTCTTCCGGCGTGATGCAGAAGTTCGGGCCGCCACGCAGGGCTTCCAGATACTGATCCCACATCGCCTGCAGACGGGCGCATTCGGCCGGACGGGTGTCCTTGTTGGCCGCAATCGCCGCAACGACATTGTCGTAAAGCTCGGACGCCTCGCCGTTCACGCCGATCTCGTCCGGGGTCCAGGGCGCGGGCGTCACGCCGGCCTCGGCCTGCTTCGCCTTGGCGATGTAGGCCGTCGAGTTCATCCAAAGCACGTCCTTGAAGGCCGCGCGCCGGGCTACCTCGGTATACTCGGCCGCTAGGTAGCCGTTGAAGTCGGTGCCACCATGGGTCTCGTTAAGATACCGCTCGGCGGTAAATGTCTCGCCCAGCGACGATCCGGGCAAGTTCGTGCAACCAGCAATGGCCAGCGCCGAGACACCCAACATCAGACACGTAGCAGTCCTCATCCCTCTCTCCGTTCATTCAGGGCCGCAAATCCGCTGGCCCAATAAATCTTTGTGATACGGCATTCCCCGCCGACTCATATCCCCCGTGTGGCACGAATGGTCTTAAAGCACAACGGACTCACGGACTATTCGAGCACTGGAACGATACTTTATACGCGCAGTAACACTTTAACAACAGTCGAGCGGGATATCTGAGGGTAATCCGGGTGTTTGGCGGCGTTTGATTAAGATCAAACCGGAAACCGCCGCGTTTGCACAGGAATCGGTCATTGAGGGCGCCTCATTGGATCATAAGATACTGATCGCGGACGACGATTCGATGCAGCGGCGTCATTTGGCCGCCATCTTGGGCGCTCAAGGCTATACGACGGAAATGGCCGAGGGCGGGGCGGATGCGCTGGCACAATTGCGCACCGCAACAAGAACCGGGATTCGGCTGGCCCTGCTCGACCTGCACATGCCCGATCTCGACGGAATTCAGGTCCTCGAGCAAGTGCGCCGCGACGGCGTGACGCTGCCAATCCTGGTGCTCACATCGGATGGGTCGGTCGCCCGCGCGGTCGATGCCATGCGCGCCGGCGCGACAGACTTCATCGTCAAGCCGGCCTCGCCCGAACGGCTCGACGTCTCGATCCGTAATGCGCTGGCGCTCTCGAACCTCTCGCGTGAGGTCGACAGGCTCAGCCGGCAGGTCCAGAACCGCCTCTCTTTCGCCGACCTGGTCGCCGTCAGTCCGGTCACGCGTGAGGCGATCGCGCTGGCGCGCCGCGTGGCGCGCTCGGACATGCCTGTGCTGATCGAGGGGGAATCGGGCACCGGCAAGGAGGTCTTCGCCCGGGCGATCCATGGCGAAAGTGAGCGCGCCGGCGCGCCCTTCGTCGCGGTCAATTGCGGCGCCCTGCCAGCCGCCTTGGTCGAGTCGATCCTGTTCGGGCACGAAAAGGGCGCCTTCACCGGCGCCTCCGAGCGCCGATCCGGCAAGTTCCAGGAAGCCTCGGGCGGCACTCTGTTCCTCGACGAGGTCGGCGAGCTGCCGCTCGATGCCCAGGTCAAGCTGCTGCGCGCGATCCAGTCGGGCGAGGTCGATCCCGTGGGCGGCAAGGGCCCGGTCCAGGTGGATATCCGCCTGGTTTCGGCCACCAACCGCGACCTGACCGCAATGATCACCAAGGGGGGATTCCGCGAGGATCTCTACTACCGGATCGGCGTTTTCCCGATGACGCTGCCGCCACTGCGCGAGCGGCGCGGGGACATTCCCCGGCTGGCGCGCATGTTCCTGGCGCGTGCCATCGCCGCCGAGGGCCGTTCGATCGAGGGCTTCTCCACCACGGCGATGGAGGCGCTGACCCAGGGCGCCTGGCCCGGCAATGTCCGGCAACTGGAGAACACGATCCAACGCGCGGTGATCCTGGCTGACGGAATGACGATCCGGCCGGGCGACCTGCATGGTCCCGGCGCCGGGGCCATAGTCGAGACCCGGCCAGCGGCCGTCGAGCGCGTGCGCGCGCCATTCGACCAGACGCTCGGTCAAAGCCCGTTCCTCGACGTCGATGGCGATATCCGCCGCCTGACCGAGATCGAGGCCGATGTCATCGCCCAGGCGCTGACCCTCTATCGCAAGATCGAGGATTACCAACTCGACAAAACCGGCCAAGATGCGCACGGCTCCGAGGTCTGACTAGTCAGACTTTCGCCCGTTAACCCCACCAAGATCCAGATCGACCGACACCGGGAAGTGATCCGAGGCATCGAGCAAGGCTTGGCGCAGCGGACCGTCATGCGCCAGCTCAGCATCCTGCTCCGCGTGCCAGATCCGCCACGCCGGCCGTGTCCGCGCCGCCAGATCCGGACTCAGCATCACGAAATCGAGCAGCGCATGCAAATGGCGGCGCTTGCGGGCCTTGTAGAACCGTGCCGTCGCCCGCGGCATGGCCGGGTCGATCTTCGATCCGTTGAAAGGATGGCGCAGCATCGCTTCGGGCCGCGCCGGATCGCCCGCCACCATCTCGACGCTCGAACGCCCGCTGACCCGCTCCAGCGGATCCATGCCCGGGCCGTCGTTGAAATCCCCCAGCGTCACCACCGGCTCGCGTGCCGCCAGGTGGCCTTTCAGGCGCGCGCGCAGCCACGTGGCCTGGGCGTATTGCTTGGCGCGGTTGGCGAGTCCGCGCTGACGCTTCTCGGCCTCGGTGCCGCGTTTCTCGGGCCCCTTCGATTTCAGATGCACCGCGATCATCCGGAACGACAGGCCGGTTTCATGATCTGCGACCATCGCCTCGAGTGGCGGCTTCGAGAACAGGTAATTGCCCTCTTCGCCGTCACGGTCGAGATCGGCGATGAAGGGACGGTCGAACCTCGGGGCGTCCGCCCCGCCATCGACCGGGGAATGCTCGGCCGTCAGCCGCGCCGGGTCGAACAGAAGCGCGATCTCCTGGCGTGTATGGCTCTCGAACCCCACCAAGGCGGCGGACTGGCGCAGGCCGAAATGGCTGGCGAAGTTCTGAAGCTGGGTGACGCAAGACTTGCGCCGGCCCGTATTCGGCGCCTCGATCACCGCGACGCAATCCGCATCCACCGCGCGCAGCACAAGGGCGATTGCCTCGGCCTGGCGGGTCCGGTCGACGCCACGGATCGCGGACGGCTGACGGTCGAGGATCAGTTGGCTCCGATGATTGAAGAGCCGCGTGAACCAGGCGATGTTATAGCAGGCGATGCGCAGCGAGGGCATCTTGAGCGCCGCCACCTATCCCGGCAGCATTCCGAGCGCGGACATGTAGAGGTCCAAGAGCGCCTCTTCCTCCTGACGCTCCTCGGTCGGTTTCTTGCGCAGGCCGATCACCTTGCGGATGGTGCGGGTGTCGAAGCCGTTTGCCTTGGCCTCGGCGAAGACCTCCTTGATCTGCTCGGCGACCTCCTTTTTCTCCTCCTCCAGCCGCTCGATCCGCTCGATCAATGCGCGCAGTTGCCCGACGGCGACAGTGGTGCTGGAGATGGTGTCGTCATTCATCGTGGTGATCCTGCCTTGGTGGTGATTCCCGTTCGGCGCGGACCTTAGGTAGCGGCCGCCGTTCAAGCAACCGCGCCAGAGGGCAATTCAGGGATAGAGCACCGGAAAATCGGGCGCTGTGAACGGCGCCCCATCCTCGAACTCCAAATCCGGGAACGGCGGCGAGCTTCGCCCCGGCCTGCGCACAAAGCGGGCATCGTCGCCGACCCAGCGGACCGAGATCACCCGGCGCCGCTGATCCGAGCGGTTGGCGGGCGCGCCATGCAGCGTGCGGAAGTTGAAGGCCACCGCATCCCCCGGCTCCACCGCCCATCCCTCGATCCGGTAATCGCCGCGATTGCCGTCGATCTCCGGCACCGGCTCGGACATGTCGCCCTCGTATAGCCTTGTGCCGTCGAACCGGTCCGGGCGGTATTCCTTGCCCGCCAGGTGCGACCCGGCGACGAATTCGATCGTGCGGTCGCGCGGCACCGGGTCCAAGGGCACCCAGAACGAGACCGACTGGGCGCCGCGCACCAGATAATAGGGCGCGTCTTGGTGCCAGGGTGTAGCGACCGAGGTGCCCGGCTCCTTGACCAGCACATGGTCATGGAAGATCCGCGCTGTCCTCGAGCGCATCAGCTTGGCCGCGATCTCGGCCATGGGCGACGAGCGCACCAGCGCGCGGAACCCCGCGATCCGGTCCCAGTTGCAGAAATCCTGGAAGAATGGCGCCTGGTCATCGCCAGGCTGGTATGTGCGCTCGCGGAAGCTGGGCGCCGCCATGTTCTCGTCGATGCCCGCGCACAATCCCTCGATCCACGGCCCGAAAACCCCGCGCAGCACGGCGCATCCCTGCTGCTGGTATTCCTCGATCAAGGCGTCGTCGAACATGGCAGCCCCCGGTTGCGGCGCGGCCAATCTGGCCGATTGCCACCAAAGGGTCCAGAGGCGTGGGCGTCAGATCATGCTCTTCAGATCCGCCGAGAAGGTCGGGAAGGCGAAAAGCTGGTCCTTGATCGCCTCCGCCGTGATCCCGTGCTTCATCGCCATGGCAAAAAGATGGATCAGTTCCTCGCCCGAATGGCCGATGATATGGGCGCCGGCGATCCGGCCCGTGCCCTTCTCGACCAGGGTCTTCACCCAGGCGGTGGTCTCGGCATAGGTCTTGGTCGCGAACCATCCGGACATGTCGTTGAGCTTGACCTCGACATCGAGGCCCCGGTCTGCCGCCTGTTCCTCGGTCAGGCCGACGCTGGCGAGCGCCGGGACCGTATAGACGGCGGAGGGCACCACCGAATAGTCGGGCTTGTGCTTCGGCCCATCGACGATGTTCTGCCCAACGATCCGGCCCTCATATGTCGCGATGGGCGAAAGCTGCGCCGAGCCGACCAGCGCGTCGCCACAGACCCAGACCGCCGGATTCGAAACCGAGCGCAGATGCTCGTCGACCTCGATCCGAATCCGGTCATGCGTGACGTTCGCCGCTTCCAGGTCCAGACCCGCCACATTGGCGATCCGCCCGGCACCGTTCACCACCCGGTCCGCGTCGATGCTGTGCTCGGCGCCGTCATGCTCGAAGACCACGCGCAGGCGGCCAGCCGCCTTCTCGATCCGGCTGACCTTGACCTCGGTCTTGATCTCGACGCCGAGGCGCGCGCTCTCACCCCGGATCGCACCGACCGCGTCCTGGTCCATATTTCCCAAGAGCCGCGGCAGCGCCTCGAGGATTGTCACCTTCGTCCCGGCGCGGGCATAGACATGGCTGAACTCCATGGCGATCACGCCGCCGCCGATGAAGACAACCTCGCCAGGCAGATCGCGCTCGGACAAGATCTCGTCCGAGGTGATCATCAGCTCGGCGCCTGGGATCGGCAGAGGGCGCGGAATTGAACCCGTGGCAATCACGATATTGTCGCCCTCGATCCGCTGGCCGCCGACCTCGACCGCGTTCGGGCCGACGAACCGCGCGGTGCCCCGGAAAACCGTGCCGCGCTTCTCGGCCAGGTCGGCCATGCCGCCCGGTATGCCGCTGATCAAATCCTTCTCGCGGTCGATCAGCTTGGCCCAATCCAGTTTCGCCGGCCCGGTCTCGATCCCATGCGCACCAGCGGTCTCGATCTCATGCAGGGCATGAGCCGCCGCGACCAGCACCTTCTTCGGCGTGCAGCCCCGGTTCGGGCAGGTGCCGCCGAAGTCGCGTTCCTCGACGAAGGCGATGCTCCTGCCAGCATCGGCCGCCACGGCAGAGACCCCGAATCCGGCGTTTCCGCCGCCCAGGATCAGAACGTCAAATCGGTCGGCCATGGCAAGCTCCTGTTCAAATGCATGCGGCGCGAGCCTGGTGCCCGCGCCGGACGAATGTAGTTCATCTGTCGATGCGGTCGAGGAAGGCGAGCATCCGCTCCGCGATCAGCGCCCCGTCCTCCTCCAGCGCGAAATGGCCGGTGTCGAGCAGGTGGAACTCGAGGTTCTTGAGGTCGCGCTTGTAGGGGTGCGCTCCCTCTTCGGGGAAGATCGGATCGTTCTTGCCCCACATCAGCAGGGCCGGCGGCTGGTGCTCGCGAAACAGCGCCTGCCATTTCGGGTATTCGGCAAGGTTCGTGCCGTAATCGAGGAACAGCGCGAGCTGAATCTCCTGATTACCCGGCCGGTCGAGCAGATACTGGACGTGCCAGAAATTGTCCGGGCTGATCGCGCCGGGATTGCGGGTGCCGACGGTGAACTGCCACTTGGTGGTGTCGATCGTGAAGACACCGCGCAGCGCGTCGCCATTTTCCTTCGACGGATCGGCCCAATAGGCCTTGATCGGGTCCCAGAACTCGCGCAGGCCCTCGGCATAGGCATTGCCGTTCTGGATCACGAAGCCAGTGACGCGATCCGGGTTCTCGGCGAACATGCGATAGCCGACAGGCGCCCCGTAATCCATCACATAGGCCGCGTAGCGTCCGACGCCCTTCTGATCGAGAAGCGCCGTCATCAGGCGGGCGATATTGGCGAAGCTGTAGTCGAAATCCTGGGCCGCAGGCATCGCCGAGGCACCATAGCCCGGATAGTCCGGCGCGATGACGTGATAGCGCCCGGCCAGCGCCGGGATCAGGTTGCGGAACATGTGCGACGAGGTGGGAAAACCGTGCAGCAGCAGCACGGTCGGACGGTCCGGGTCGCCAGCTTCGCGATAGGCGATCTCGACGCCGTCGACAACGGCCTTGCGGAAGGCAACCTCGGGGATCGCGCCAATGCTTGCATCAACCGCCGGTGCGGGCGTCGTCAGGGTGAGCGGGAGGGTCAGCGACAGCGCAACCGCCGCCGCGGAAAGAAGTCTCGCGATGTTCATTGGATTGCTCCGTTTCGGGTTCGGGGGCTAGCTGGCGGCGCCCAGCATCTGCTTCAGCGCCGCGTTCTCGGCCTGCAGGCGGCCAAGCTCTTGCTTGAGCGGGGCCAGATGCGGCTCCAGCTCTTCACGCGTCAGCCGCGCGGGGATATGCGACGGGCAATTCCAGTCCATCCCCTCGACGGTGATGATGACCGCACGCTCGGGCCGGGCCTTGTAGCCCTCCACATGCACGCGATCGATCAGACCGGGCTCGTCGTCTTTCTCGACCAGCCGTGCCCGGCCGAACAGCTTCAGCCGGCGTCGGTTGGGATAGTCCATCAGGATCAGCGAGATCCGGTCGTCGCCGGACAGGTTGCCGGTCGAGACATATTGGCGATTTCCGCGGAAATCCGCATAGGCGATGGTCTGGTCGTCCAGCACCTTGAGGAAGCCCGCCGGGCCGCCCCGAAACTGCACATATGGCCAGCCGGTCTCGGAGACGGTGGCCTGATAGAACCCGTCGCGCGCCTCGATGAAAGCCGCCTCGTCCGGGCCAATCCGGTCCGCACGCTCGGCTTCCGGCGCCAGGAATTTCTGATAGACCTTCGCCGATCCCTGGCGCTCCTGCGCCGCGCGGACGGCTGGGGTGAAGGCGATTTCGGAAAAGGCGCGGGCCATTGATGGGCTCCTTCGTTCGTCTGTTGCTGAGAACTTATCTGTTCCGAAAAGATTTGGAATAATGGAATTCGAAAAGTCTTTATTCCGATTAATGGAATCAAGCCCGTGAAAAAGAAGCCGCAACGTTCCCAGGGGAGGAGAGAGGGGCGGAACGCTGCGGCAGGGGGAGGAAAGCGGGGTCACCGGACCAGCGCTCAAGCGTCCGTCGTCTCGATCGGATCGTCGCTGATCTGCTTGTCGAGGCACCGGATCAGGCCGTCGCCGCCGATCACCCATTGCTCGGAGCCGCGCGAGCGCATCCAACGGCCAGAGCTCTCGTCATGCCACTCGTATTCGAAGCTGACCGAGATCCGGTCGCCATCATAGGTCCAAAGCTCTTGCTTCAGGCGATAGTCCAGTTCGCGCTCCCACTCGCGCAGGACAAAGGCGCGGATATCGTCATACCTGGTGAAGAACGCGCCATGCTTCTCGGGCGCGGAACCGGATGTTGCGGGCACTGGGATGCGTGCTTCCTGAGGGGTCGAAAGGGCTGCGGTCGGCATTTCTTGCTCCTGAAATTGGATGGGACCGGATGAACGCGAATGGGGTTCTGATACGGCAATCTCTGACGCCCCCAACGCTGGGCACTTTTACGATTCAGCGGAATATGCAAACTTTGGAATCGATTATTCCGCAAACGGAAACAAATGGACCGGTTCCGCGAATTGACCGCTTTCGTGACCGTCGCCGAGGCCGGGGCCTTCAATGCGGCGGCCCGCAAGCTGAACGCCTCGCCGCCGGCGGTGACCCGGCTGATTAACGGGCTGGAAGCCAGGCTCGGCGTCCAGCTTTTCACCCGCACGACGCGCCAGGTGGCCCTGACCGAGGCCGGCGCCCGGCTCTTTGCCGACGCCGAGCGTATCCTGAGCGACCTGGCCGCCGCCGAGGCCTCGGCCACCGGCGCCCATGATGCGCCGCAGGGCGTGCTGCGGATCACCGCGCCGGTCCAGTTCGGCCAGCGGTTCATCGGGCCCGCACTGCGCGCCTTCCTCGACGCCTATCCGGCGGTCAAGGCCGAGGCGCTGTTCGTCGACCGGATCGTGGACCTTATCGGCGAGGGGCTCGACGTCGCGCTAAGGATCGGCGAACTGCCGGACAGCTCGCTCAGCGCCACGCGGGTTGGCGCCGTGCGCCGGGTCACGGTCGCGGCGCCGGATTACCTGGCGCGGCACGGCACGCCCCAAACGCCCGAGGCGCTGGCCGAACACCGCCTGGTCGTATCGACCTCGCAGGACCTTGGGATGATCTGGGAGTTCATTGCCGGGCGCACCCGGCGGACCGTGCGGTTGGACCCCGCGCTTTCGGTCAACACGATGCAGGGCGCGATCGATGCGGCGCTCGCCGGGTTCGGGATCACCCGGGTCCTTTCCTACCAAGTCAGCGACGCCATCGCGCAGGGCGACCTGGTCGAGCTTTTGACCGCGCACGAGGACCGGGCGATGCCGATCCACCTGGTCCATTCCGAGGGCCGGCGGCCAGCGGCCAAGATCCGCGCCTTCATCGACATGACCGCCAAGCGCCTGCGTGCCGAGGCCAAGCGTTTGGCCGCCCGAACGACCTGAGCAGTATTTCAGCCAGCGTGCTTGCCGCGCGCGAGCTCGGCGCCCGCGCCGAGAGCCCGAAGCTTCGCCTCGGCGACCCCGCGCGGCAATGGCGCCAGGCCGCAATTGGTGCAAGGATAAAGCCGCTCCTTGTCGACAAATTCCAGCGCCGCATCGATCGTGCCAAGCACCTGCTCCGGCGTCTCGATCTCCAGCGAGGCGACATCGATCACGCCGACCATCACCGCCTTGTCCTTCAAGAGTCGGATCAATGACAACGGCACCTTCGAGTTGGCGCATTCGAGCGAGACCTGATCAATCTTCGAGGCGTTGATCGCCGGGAAGGTCTGTTCATATTGCCGCCATTCGGACCCCAACGTCTTCTTCCAGTCGATGTTCTGCTGGATGCCGTAGCCGTAGCAGATATGGACCGCAGTTTTGCAGTTCAGCCCGTCGGCGGCACGCTCGAGAGCCGCCACGCCCCATTCATTCACGTCATTCATGAAGGCGTTGAAGGCCGGCTCGTCGAACTGGATCAGGTCCGCCCCCAAAGCCTCGAGCTCCCGCGCCTCCTGGTTCAGAATCTCGGCGAAGGCCATCGCCATATCGGCGCGCTTGCCGTAATGCGCGTCAGCGATGGTGTCGCAGATTGTCATCGGCCCAGGCAGGGTGCATTTCAGGCCCTTGGAGGCATGGGCCCGGGTGAAGCGTACTTCGTCGCTATGGACCGGATTCGGGCGCGAGACCGGGCCTGTGACTGTGGGGACCTTGGCGACATAGCGGTTGTCGCGGATCCCCATCTCAGTCATGCGCTGCCAGTCGATCCCGTCGATACGCTCCAGGAAGCCGTGGACGAAGTGGGTGCGGAACTGTTCTCCGTCCGAGACGATATCAATGCCGGCGTCCTCCTGGATCTTGATCCAGAGCAACGCCGCATCACGCTTTCCCTGGTCGAGGTCGGCCCCTTCAAGGCGCCAAGGCGCCCAAAGCTTCTCCGGTTCTGCAAGCCAAGCAGGTTTCGGAAGGCTGCCGGCAATAGTGGTTGTGAACATGGCTCTCCCGTCAGAAATCGGCCCCGTCAGAATTCAGGACGCGCCCGGCGAGTGATCCAAGCAGGGCGGAAACGATGCCGCGCGCCCGCCTCGCGGCAGGAACGGCGCGGCCACCGATTTTACCGCGATGACCTAGACCGACGCGGTCAGCTTCCGGTAGGCAGCCTCGTCGAATGCCTTCAAAGTGTTGGTGCGGATATGACCACCGCGCCCGACCGTCAGGGCAAACCTGGCCATGGCCTCGTCGTCGGGCATGTCCATGATCACGACCAGATCATGGCTTCCCATGGTCAGGTAGAGCTGGGTAATGCTCCCGCCCAATTCCTCCGCCAAGGCTTTCGCCTTGTCCGCCCGGGCAGGCGAGTCCTTTACCTCCTTGATGCCCTTGTTGGTCCAATCGATCAGCGCAATGTAGGTTGACATGGAATTCCTCCGTCAAAGCAGCATGGCTTGGAAGGCAACCGCTCCCGCCGCGGGAACTGTCCTGCGTCCCCTGGCAGCCTTGGTCCGGCCAGGCCGACAACCGGGCTGACAATGGTGAGTCAGGAACCGCGAGCCAGGCTCGACCGATCCGCACTGTAGACGATTTCCGCGATCCGCGCTTTTTAAAATCGCAACGTGATGGCACCCTTCCATCACTCAACATCGTTCTCGACGCAGACCCAGAAGCTGGTAACGTCGCCGCCATGGAGTCCACCAGATTGCATCCAGATTTCGGAGTCTCGATTGCCGGGGTCGACCTCAACGCCGTCACCGCAGAGGCCGGCTATCCGGAGATCCGCGCGGCGTTCGAGGAACACTCGGTGCTTCTGTTCCCCAATCAGCATCTGGACGACGAGGCGCAACTGGCCTTCGCGCGCCTCTTTGGTCCGCTGGAAGACCGGATCGAGCGGCCCGCGCCAAAGATCGCGCCGTTGAGCAACCGCAAGGAAGACGGCTCGGTTGCGGCCACCGATGACATGAAGACGCTCAGCCTCAAGGCCAACCAGCTTTGGCACACGGACAGCACCTTCCTGCCGGTGCCCGCGCTCGCCAACGTGCTGCAGGCCCGCACCGTCACCTCGACCGGCGGCGAGACCGAGTTCGCCTCGACCCGGGCCGGTTGGCAGCGCCTGACCTCTGCCCAACAAGACCGCGCCCGCGGCGCGTTCCTGTGGCACCGGTTCTCGCATTCGCGCGCCCGGATCGACCCGGACCTCGCCCGTCAGCCCGAGATCACCAAATGGAAAGCCGAGTGCTGGCGCGCGGTCTGGCCGAACCCGGTCAACGGCGCCGAGGCCATTTACGTCGCCTCGCACGCTTTCGCGGTCGAGGGCATGGACCAGGCTGAAGGCGCCGCCTTCATCGACGAGTTGATCGCCGCGATGACCCCGCCGGAAGCGATCTACACCCATCGCTGGTCCCCGGGCGACGTGCTGCTCTGGGACGAACGCGCCACGCTCCACCGGGGCCTCCCCTGGCCCTATGCCGAGGAACGCACCCTGGTAAGCATCTGTGTGACAGCCACTCCGGCGGATGGGCTTGCGACGGTCAGCCGGGATGGGGGCTTGCCGGTTTGGCCGGCGAGGTAGGGCGGACAGGTTTTCCGCCCTATCCGAGGCTGCCGGAGTAACTGCAACCAGAGGGGATGAAACGATGATTGTCGGGACCCGCGAGGATGTGATTGGCACCAAGGGCGATGCGAGCGGCAACAGCTGGCGCAGCATGCGGCTCCTGCATGTCGAGGACGGCATGGGCGTGACCCTGGTCGACGGGCGGCTCGAAGCCGGGTTCGACATGGTGCTCTGGCAGAAGAACCATCTGGAGGCCTGCTACTGCATCGAGGGCGAGGGGACCGTGGAGGAGCTGGACACGGGTCGCGTTCACGAGATCAAGGCCGGCACCCTCTATGCGATGAATGACCACGACCGGCATCGCATCCGCGCGATCACCACGATGCGGGTCATCTGCACCTTCGTGCCGCCGCTGACCGGTCACGAGGTCCACGATGCCGACGGTTCGCTGTAACGATTTCCGGATCGGGTTCAGGCGCCGGTGACAGGCCGTATCAGCCTTGCTACCGTCTGGTGAACAGTCAATCAGAATGACGAGCCCACCCATGCTCTTCCGTCAACTCTTCGACAAGACCTCGTCCACCTACACCTATCTTCTGGCCAGCCGCGCGGGTGGCGAGGCGCTGCTGATCGACCCGGTCTACGAGCAGACCAACCGCTATCTGAAGCTGCTGGAGGAGTTGGACCTGAAGCTGGTCAAGGTGGTCGACACCCACATCCACGCGGACCACGTCTCGGCCATGGGATCGCTGCGCGATGCCACCCGCTGCACCACGGTAATGGGCGAGCATTCGCCCGCGGATGTGGTCTCACTAAGGGTCCGCGACAGCGAGGCGGTGAAAATCGAGGGCATCTCGCTGACAGCCCTGCACACGCCAGGCCATACGTCCGAGAGCTACAGCTTCCTGATGGACGACCGGGTCTTCACCGGCGACACGCTGCTGATCCGGGGCACAGGCCGCACCGATTTCCAGAACGGCAATCCATACGACCAATACCACTCGCTGTTCGACCGGCTCTTGAGGCTGCCGGAGGCGACCTTTGTGTTCCCGGCGCATGATTATAAAGGCGACACGGTCTCGACCATCGGCGAGGAAAAGACCTTCAACCCGCGCCTGCAGGTCTCGTCGGCCGAGGAATATGCCGAGATCATGGACAACCTGAACCTGCCGAACCCGGCAATGATGGACGTCGCCGTGCCCTCGAACCTGAAGCTGGGGCTGCGCGGCAAGGACCAGCACCGGGTCGCGACCATCGAGGTCAAGGAATTGCTGGCCAAATGGCCGGAGCCGGACTGTCTGCTGGTCGATATCCGCGAGGAGGGTGAACGCCAGCGCGCCGGCACCATCCCCGGCTCGATCCACGCGCCCTACGCCCGCTTCGACGAATATTGCTGCAAGTCTGGGCCGCTTGCCGGCATGGCGAAACAGGGCCGGATCCTGCTCTATTGCGCCGTCGGCGAGCGCTCGACCCTGGCGGTCGAGATGGCCGCCGAGATGGGGTGCGAGGGTCTTTCGCACTTGCCGGGTGGCTTCAAGGCCTGGACCGAAGCGGGCGGCGCCGTTGAAGCGGCGGATTGAGCGAACGCCGTGACCCGCGCCCTTATCGTCGTCTTCGATGCGCTCAGGCCCGAATTCGTCACCCATGCGCTGATGCCAAACCTGCACGCCTTCGCGGCGGAGGGCGCGCGCTTCGCCAATAGCCGCTCGACCTTTCCAACCGAGACCCGGGTCAATCAGTCGGCGGTCATCACTGGCTGCTACCCGCGCCGTCACGGCATCGTCGCGAACCGGTTTCCCCTGCCTGATGCCATGCCGGGCGCGGTCCTCAACAGCGGCGACGACACCGCCTTGGAGGCGGCTGTGAGCCGCTTGACGGGCCGGCTGATCGAGGTGCCTACGCTGGGCGAGATTCTGGCCGCGGCCGGCAAGACCTACGCCACGATCAGCGCCGGAACCCCGGGCGGCGGGCGCCTGATCAACCTGATGGCCGAGCAGACCGGCGGGTTCCGGCTGGCCTTGAAACGCCCGGAGGCGGCGGTGCCGGCAGGCGCTTTTGACGATATCCGGGCACGCCTCGGCCCCCTTCCCGAATATTCGGTACCCGCGCTCGACTGGAACGGCTATGCGACCGAAATCTATCTCGACCATGTAGAGTCCGAGATTGCCCCGGACGTGATGCTGCTCTGGCTTTGCGAACCGGACGAGAGCTTCCATTGGCACGGTATCGGGTCGGCCAAGGCGCTGGAGGCAATCACCCAGATGGACCGCCTGTTTGGGCGCGTCCTGGCCCGGCAGAGTTCGGCGATCGAAGCGGGTGATCTGCAAATCGTCGCCATGTCGGATCATGGCCAGATCAGCCTGGCCGGCGGCAAGCTGCGCCTTGCCGAACGCCTGGCCAAGGCGGGGTTCGCCGCTTCCGACCATCCAGGTACCGATTGCACCGTCGTGGTCCACAATGGCGGTGGGATCTGGGTGCGCGACGGAGATGCCGAGCTGACCCGCCGTCTGATCCACTGGCTGCGTGATCAACCCTGGTGCGGGCCGGTCTTCACCAAGGACGGCGCCGAGGGAACGCTTGCCCAGGCCGAGCTTTGTGCCGATCATCCCAGATCTGCGGACATCGTGCTGGCGCTCGATCACCACGACGGCCTGAACGACTGGGGCCGCGCGGGGCTTAGCGCCGACAATGCCCCCTACCCGGACCATGGCGGCTGCCATGGGGGTCTCAGCCGGTTCGAATTGGAAAACTTCATCGCGATGGGCGGCAGCGCGTTCCGGCGGGGCGCGGTGGTCGAGGCGCCCGCGGCGAATGTGGACATCCTACCGACCGTTCTGTCGCTGCTGGGCGTTGCCTTCGATCACCAGATCGACGGCCGGGTTCTGGGCGAGGCGCTTGCCGGAGGCACCGGCGACGTGGCGCCCGAGGCACAAACGATCACTTCAGAGAATACGGCGGGCAGGCGCAGCCACCTGTCCTTCACCGAGCATCAGGGAACGCGGTATCTCAATCGCGCTTGGGCGGACCCCGCATGATTCAATGGGCATGATTCAATGGGCGGGCAAAGTTGTCCGCCTCAACCCGGCAAAGACAGTTCGGGCCGCAGCGCCCCGCGCTCCTGTTCGTCGAGCTGACCGATTAGCCCGGTCTCCCAATCCAGATATTGCTGGGCCGCATCCAGATTTCCGGAATGCCGGTCATGGGTGAAGAATAGGTAATCGATGCGGCCTTGGTCCGGCGGGTCGTCAGGCGTCTCAATGATCGGAGCGCCAGCGGCTCGCCAATCCGCCAGCGTGCCCGTAACATGGGCCGAGGTGAGGCCGTGTTGGTCCGTGATGTCCAGTGCGGCGGCGGCTGCGACCGTCGGATCGTCGGCGATCAACAGAACCTCCGTCGCGCCAGCCAGATCCATCGTCGCGATCCGGGGCCGAATTGCCCATCTGGCGCCCTCGGGATGCCCGGCACGGAACTTCGCGGACGCCCGCAGGTCAAGCAGCACGGCACCCCGTGCCATCCGCTCGCGGGCCTCCGCCGGGGCGATCGCTGGAATGTCCGGAACCGCCAATGGCGCGGGCACCGAGAAATCCGCCCCCGCTGCCCCGGCATCCGCATCCAGCACTGCCACGTCATGACCCATGCCGCGCAGCCAAAGCGCGGTGGTCGCCGCGCGCAGGCCCACATCGTCGCAAAGCACCACCCGGGCGCCCCGCACCGCGATCCAGTGATCAGTCGCCTGCACCAACTGCCCACCCGGCGCGTGGATTGCGCCCGGAATATACCCGGCGGCGAATTCGGCCCCGGTGCGCACGTCGAACAGGTACTGCGTCCGCGACGCATCCCGCCGCTCGGCCGCCAGATCGCCGGGGGATAGGCGTGCAATCTTCGCGCGCGCCATCAGCGCCCGCGCCGCTTCACGCTGCGCCACACGCTCCGCCGCCAAGAGGTCCGGCAACGCCTCGGCTTCCTGCCCCCGGGTCAGCGTCAGGCCCGCCAATTCCCACCCTTGCGTGCCGTTCTCCAGCGCCACGACTTCGTGGGAGACGCCCAGGTTGCGCAAGGTTTGCGCCCCGATGATCGACCGCGTCCGCCCGGCGCAATGGACAACGATCCGGGTCGCGGGGTCCAAACCCAGTGCCGGCAAGCGGTAAGCCATCTCGGCGTTCGGGCAATGCCGCGCGCCTGGCAGGGTCATGCGGCCATGCTCGGCGGCAGTCCGTCCGTCGAGCAGGATGAAGTCCTCACCCGCCGCCTGCATCGCAACCAGCTCGTTGGCCGAGATTGACGGCGTCGCCATCGCGTGCTCGACCAGTTCGCCGAAGGTCTTCGATGGGAGGTTGACCCCTTGGAACAGCGTGAACCCGGCGGCGGCCCAGGCCGGCGCACCGCCCTCGACGATCCGGATGTCCGAATAGCCCATCGCCGCCAAACGGCCGGCCGCCCTCTCCGCCACGCCGTCGCCGTCATCGATCAGGACCAAGGGCGCCGAAAGCCGTGGCACCAGAACGGGCGCGCGTGCCTCCAACTGGCTATATGGCAGGTTAACCGCGAAGAACGGGTGTCCCTCGCCGTATTGCCCATACTCGCGCACGTCGATGAGCGCGATCTCGCCCGGCCCGGTCAAAAGGGGCTTCAGCTCTGTGGCAGGGATCAGGCGCAAGACGCGGCTCAGGACTTGGTCTTGATTTTGGTTTTGACGGGCATGGTCATGACCTTGCAGGTGCCGGCCTCGATGTCGAAGGTCAGGCGCTTGTCCAGTGTCTCCAGCGGCCGGCCATAGAAATGCAGATGGCGGATCACCTGATCGCCCTTGATCTCGACCGAATGGATGTCGTCACCCATCATCGCCAGCGCCGATCCAGGCTCGACCGCGATGGTCTCACGCGGCTTGATCTGGGCTTTACCGGGCTCGGACCCGTCATCCAGCCGGTCGTAAAGCGTGTTGTGCTCGACGCCCTCGATCCCGGCAATGCAAGCCCAGGTGGTGTGGTTATGCGGCGGGATCTTTTTCCCAACCTTCATGATGTTCAGATAGAGCGCGATGCCGCCGGGGCCATCCGCGGGCCCCTCCTGCCCCACCAGATAGCGGTTCTGGTCCTCGCCCTCCGGCGGCGAGGGATATTCCGCCTCGCTCCAGAAATCGCGGCGCGCGGCAATGCCCAGCATGCGCTCGCGCACCTGGCCGAGCGCCGCCCGGTCGAACGCGCCCCCATCCATGATCGCGCGCGTATCGGCGATCAGCGCCGAGACTTCGCGGGTGCGTTGCTCTGCGATATCCGTCATCGGTCCCTCCTAACCCCCGCCGATCAGCACACCCGCGCCGAACACCAGCGCGCCGCCAAACACAACCTGCAGGCTGGCGCGCAGGAACGGGGTGTCCATGTATTTGTTCTGGATCCAGGCGATCGCCCAGAGCTCGATGAAAACGACGATGATGGCGATCGTGGTCGCGGTCCAGAAATCCGGGATCAGATAGGGCAGCGCGTGGCCCAATCCCCCGATCGTGGTCATGATCCCGCAAGCGAAGCCGCGCTTCGTGGGCGAGCCGCGCCCCGACAGGACCCCGTCATCGGCCAGCGCCTCGGTTAGCCCCATCGAGATCCCGGCACCCACCGAGGCCGCAAGCCCGACCAGGAAGGTGGTCCAGGTGTCCTGGGTCGCGAAGGCGGTCGCGAAGATCGGCGCCAGCGTCGAGACCGAGCCATCCATCAGCCCGGCAAGCCCCGGCTGCACCCAGGTCAGGATGAACTGGCGGTGCGCGGCCTGGCCCTCGTCCTCGCGCGCCTCCTCGGTCAGCAGATGCTCCTCCAACCGCTCGGCGGTGCGAATGTGGCCGATTTCGGCGGCGGCCAGGTCGCCCAGCAGCTTGCGGGTATCGGCGTCCTGGGTCCGCCTGGCCGCTGCCATGTAGAAATTATGCGCCTGGCGCTCCATCCCCGCCGCTTCTTCGCGGATGCGGTCCAGGCCCAGATTTTCGACCAGCCAAACGGGCTTGCGGGCGTAGTATCCCGCCACATGCTCGCGCCGGATCAGCGGGATCACATCGCCGAACCGCGTCTGGTGCAGCTCGATCAGGCGGCGCCGGTGCTGATGCTCCTCCGCCGCCATGCCATCGAACATCTTGGCCGATTCCGGAAAGTCGCCGCGCAACCGCTCGGCATAGGTCTCGTAGATCCGCGCGTCGTCCTCTTCAGATGAAATCGCCAGCGCAAGCACTTCCTGCTCGCTGAGGTCGGAGAATCGGCGGCGGTTTGTCAGGCCGGGGATCACGGTCGAATCTGGCTCCTGGTTGCGGCTTCATCGTGCAATCGCGGCATTGTGAAAGGCAAGCAGTCATTGGATGTAACCCGGCCGCTGGAAGCCGCTTTGCGAAATGTGATAAAGATCACTGCAGCGCTGCGAGCGACGTGCGTAAACCGCTCCGACTCGCAACCTCGCATTCCGAAAAAACCCTTGCCAGGAGGATTTCCATGAGTCTTCGCATCAACGATACCGCCCCCGATTTCAACGCCGACACCACCGGTGGCCCGATCAGCTTCCACGATTGGGTCGGTGACGGCTACGCGGTGCTGTTCAGTCATCCGAAGGATTTCACCCCGGTCTGCACCACCGAGCTCGGCTACATGGCCGGCCTCAAGGACGAATTCGCCAAGCGCAACTGCAAGATCCTGGGCATCTCGGTCGATCCGGTCGAAAACCACAACAAGTGGAAGGCCGATATCGAGCAGGTCTCGGGCAACAAGGTCGACTATCCGATGATCGGCGATCCCGAGCTGAAGGTGGCCAAGCTCTACGACATGCTGCCGGCGGATGCGGGCGACACGTCCGAGGGCCGGACCCCCGCCGACAACGCCACCGTGCGCTCGGTCTTCGTGGTCGGGCCGGACAAGAAGGTAAAGCTGACGCTGACCTATCCGATGACCACGGGCCGCAACTTCGACGAGATCCTTCGCGCGATCGACTCGATCCAGCTGACCGCGAAGCATCAGGTGGCGACGCCCGCTCAATGGCAGCGCGGCGAAGACGTGATCATCACGCCCGCGGTGAGCGACGAGGATGCCGAGAAGCGCTTCCCGGGCTTCGAGCGGATCCTGCCTTATCTGCGCAAGACCAAGATGCCCCACTAAGGATCGAACTAGCGGGGCGGGCAGATAGTCCGCCCTTAGCCTCTCGCTCTCTTCAGCCGCCAGCTCCGGCCCGGGCGCACCTCGGTCCTTCCCCGGCGCCCCTCTTGCGATGTGTCTCTCAGGGTGGCGAGCACATCATCGATCACTTCGGGACGAAGCCGGTAATACTGGTGGTTCCCGTGCTCCGTTTCGGTAAAGCTCGTTTTCTCGCAATCGACCGCAATCACCCGTTCCGGCAGCGGATCGAAGCTCGCCGGCCCATCTGATCCCAATCGGTCTGGATTCCCCTTGGTCAGATCGCTGATCTGCAGCGCGCGGTCATCCGCCGCGTGATAGACATGGACCATGTTCGCCATGTCAATCAGATGTCCGAGCTTGTGCGTGAACGCCAGCGCGTCGGCGTCCTCGTCGGCCGCCATCAGGAAGGCGTGATCGAAGATCCGTGGCACCTTGCCGGCCATCAGGTCGGCATATTTTACCAAGGTGTGCCTCAGCGCCCAATTGCCCATGCTGTGGGCAACCATGTGCAACTTGCGGTCGCATTGCTTGAGCAGGCCCGGCGGCGGCACCTTGCCCTCTCGCTGATGTTCGTGGATCACCTTTCGGTCCTCCTCGCGGATCCTGGCCAGAAACTCGGTGAAGCGTTTCAGTGCCCGGGCCATGGCGACACCCGAGATCTCGGCATCCTCGCGGTCCGAGAAATACTGGTATCTTGGGAGCACCTCGCCGTTCGACGGCCACGAGAACATCACCACCAGCAATTGCCGCGCCCTTCTTGAGTAGAAATGCTGCAGCGCCGCGGCGCGGCGTGCCGTGTTCGGGAAGTCGTTGGCGAAGCCATGCAGATAGATCAACACATCGCAAATGTTCTCGCTGAGGAATTCGCGCAGCTCCTCGAACATCGCCGCCGAGCCCAGCTTGGCACCTTGCTCCATCGAACTGTCGAGCGTCTCAGGGAAAAGCTCGCAGCGTCCCACCTCCCAGGCTTCGTCGTCTTCCGGGTCGCCAGTCAAAGCGACATCGACCCGGCCCACGCGGAAGCATTGCGGCCCCTGCAGGTTGAACCGGTCGCCGAAGTTCTTCGCGTTCTTCGAGGTCTCGTGCTTCACGTTGCGATTGGTCGCGAAATAGATCCGCGTCATGATCGTCTCCAATAACCTTTTCCCGATGGCCGGATTATATCACGCGAGCCGGGTCGTTGCTTGTGGCGTTAAGGCGGGTCGCTTATCGCGGCCCGGCGCTCGGCGTCGCCTACCAGCGGCTGCGGGCCGCGTGACGGAACACGGACGCGTGCGAGAGGCCACCGGGCGGAACTGTTCCACCACTCACGGTGCAACAAATTGCATCCTACGGCGCTAACCGACCAGTTCCGTCCGGTCGCGCAGCCAGGCAGCGAAGCCTTCCTCGGACATCTCACCGGCGGCGAGGTCGAGGGTCATTACGACGGCCGGCGTTAGGCGCGATCAGGACAAGACCATTCAGATCAAGGAACGTGTATGCAGAAAGGAAGCCCGTCCGTTTGTTGCCATCGACGAAAGGGTGATTCCACACGATCCCACTCGCATAGGCGGCCGCGATGGCACAAAGATCGCCCTCGCCATATGCGAATAGGTTCTGTGGCCGGGCGATTGCCGACTCCAGCAGGCCCAAATCACGGATACCCTCAGCCCCGCCGTGCTCGGTCAGTTGCTCGTCGTGGATGATCTCGATGGCTTCGCGCGTCAGCCAGCGCGGCTCGGTCACTTGGCAAGCTCGCGTAGCGCGTTCCGGTAACGCTTCATGCCGCGACGCGCGGCTTCGAGTTGTTCCTCAAGGTCCGCATTGCCGGGCGTGACTCGCATCGCGCCATCGGGCGTCGCGGAGACGATCAGTTCGTCCCCCTCATCCACGCCCAATTGCGCCAGCAGATCCTTCGGCAGGACGACGCCGAGGGAATTGCCGATCTTGCGGATTTTCAGATGCTGCATGTCATCCTCCGTTGCTACGGAAGTTATAACATTAATACAGTCAATTCAAGAATTCAGAAATTATCCTTCCGCCGCCGCACCTCGGCGAAGACCGCCGCGTCGTCGGCACCGGCCAGGCCCACCGCCGCCTTCACCGACGGCTCGACCGCGCGCAGGAAGGGATTGGTCGCCTTCTCCTCGGCCATGCTGACGGGCACGATCGGCTCTCCAGCCGCGTCCGCCGCCTCGATCCGCGCGATGCGGTCCGTCAGCGTTTGGTTCTCGGGCTCGATCGACAGCGCGAAGGCGCCGTTCGCCTGGCCGTAATTGTGGCCCGAATAGACCTGCATGTCGTCCGGCATGGCCAGGAACTTCGACAGGCTCTCCCACATCATCGCATGGGTCCCCTCGAAGACCCGGCCACAGCCCAAGGCCATCAGGCTGTCGGCGGCGAAGACCGCTTTCTCGGCGTCCATGACGAAAGCGATATGCCCGGCCGTGTGGCCCGAAACGTCGATCACCCGGGCCTCGGAGTCACCCAGGCTGACCGTGTCGCCCTCGCGCACCGCCAGGTCCAGCGGCGGCAAGCGCCTGCTGTCCGCCTCATGCCCCACCACCTTGGCGCCGAAGCGGTCGCGCAGAGCCGCGACCCCATCCGTATGGTCGCCGTGATGATGGGTGACCCAGATCTGGTCCAGCCCCCAGCCGCGCTCGTCCAGTGCACGGATGATCGGTCCGGCCTCGGGCGCATCGACCACCGCGACCT
>Ga0224508_10000568_pt1 | contig 35941 bp, 40 predicted proteins | sample SF_Jan12_sed_USG_4_FD_170157 | JGI IMG/M metagenome (GOLD analysis project Ga0224508, IMG submission 170157) | Sediment microbial communities from San Francisco Bay, California, United States - SF_Jan12_sed_USGS_21 | ecosystem: Environmental > Aquatic > Marine > Sediment | place: USA...
TTTCATGAAAATGAGCCGCATGGGTCAGGCGATTCGCGCAACCGCCCAGGACGCTCGCGCCGCCCGGGTTATGGGTATCAACACGGATCGTGTATATGCGTTTACCTTTTCGTTAAATGCCGCGATTTGCGGCGCGGCCGGTGTGTTGATTTCGATGATTTGGGTAATACAACCGTTTTACGGCATTCCACATTCCATTCGAGCGTTTGTTATTGTTACCGCGGCGGGTTTTGGAAATTTACCCGGCGTCATACTGGCGGCCTTTGGATTGGGCGTCGCCGAACAATACAGCGGATTTGTCATGGGCGCGGAGTTTCAACAAGCTACTGTCGTTAGTTTATTGGTAGTAGTTCTAGTCTGGCGACAAATTCTACTTAGTCGACAACGTCAGGTTGTGAAGTGACATGAATATAACCCGACCGTTACCACAAGCGGTCATTTGCATTTGTATTTTGGTGGCGGGAATTATTGCGCCATTTGTTTTCCCTGATTACCGCGTGCAGATCTCGATATTGTGGATAATGATTCTGTTTGCGCTGACCTGGGACGTTCTGGGTGGGCAAATGGGCTACAACTCGTTGGGCAACATCTTTTTCTTTGGCGCCGGTATGTATATCTGCGCGGTAGTGCAAGTTGGTCTGTATTTTGATGTGGCCGAATACACCTCGGCATATGGCGGTACCATCGCGAAGTTCAGCCCCACTCAGTATTTCACAGGCTTTCTATTCGGAATTATCGCCGCGGCTTTGGGTTGTGTTGTGTTGGCTGTGTTGCTTAGCTCCGTGTTGTTTGGGTTGCGTGGACCTTATTTTGCGATCGGAACGCTGGGCACGGCGTTAGCTGCGCGCGAATTGTTTGCGACCTGGGGTTGGATTGGCGGTGGCAGCGGCATTTCAATGCCCGTTTATCCAGGCGATCCTTATTCGCGTTCATTGTTTTTTTATTTTTTGTGTTTTGTTGCGGCTGTAGTTACTTTTATTTTCGTGCGCTGGTTGTATTCCACCCGTTTCGGACTCGCCATCAACGCTATTCGGGATGACGAAGAAAAGGCCGAAGCCATGGGCGTTCATACTAAACGGCACAAGACGGCGGCGTGGTCGATTTCCGCTTTCTTCCTGGGAATTTCAGGTGCGGTGTTTGGCAATATGATTGGCTTTATCGAACCAGCCGAAGTTGCGTTCCCTACCGTAACATTCGGTATTTTCATGGTCGCTATGACGTTGCTTGGCGGTAAAGGCACCTTATGGGGGCCGGTTATCGGCGCCACATTATTTCACGTCGTTAAAGAAGTCACCTGGACTTATCTGCTTGGTTGGCAATGGATTGCGCTCGGATTGCTTATCATTATTAATGTCGTTTATTTTCAGGATGGTATTGTTGGTTGGATACGCACGCGTTGGCCGGAATATTTCGGTGTGCGTGTCGAGACCGCCGACGAAAACGCGGAGGTGTCGCGATGAGTGCGCCGACCATTGAAGTCAGAAACGTAAGCAAATCGTTTGGTGGTGTGATCGCGAACACTAATATTTCTCTGGATGTGCCGCAGGGAAAAATTACTGGGCTTATTGGTCCTAACGGCTCCGGTAAAACCACGTTGTTCAATTCAATCGTTGGCTATCATCCTATTGATAGCGGTTCTATCAAGTATCAAAGCAAAGAAATATCAAAGTTGCGTGTGCAACAGATCGCACGCTTGGGAATGTTACGCACGTTTCAGCAAACACGTATCTATTCGGATATGGATTGCGTAAAAAACATGCTGATATCAGTACCACATCGAAACGCTAAGTTTTTCGATATGTTCCGCAAGTATCCGGCTGACCTGACGGAGAAAGCCGAACACCTGCTTGAATTTGTCGGTTTGTATCAAAAGCGTTATCTCATCGCGGGTGATTTATCTTTCGGTCAGCAAAAACTACTCGAATTCGCCATGGCTTTAATGAATAAACCGACGGTTTTATTGTTAGACGAACCGACCGCCGGTATTAACCCGACATTAATCAATGGCCTGATAGACAGGCTAAAGCGCGCGAACGAAGAATTCGGCATTACTTTGTTCGTCATCGAACACAACATGCGTGTGATTATGAATTTAGCGGAATCGATTTATTGTCTGGCCCATGGCGAGTTACTGGCTAATGGCACACCTGACGAAGTGCAAAACGACCAACGTGTAATCGATGCGTATCTTGGTGCGCACTAAGTATTTATTTTGGCAATTGAACGCGTGCAGATTAAGTCGGGAAGCATAATTGAAAGAAAGAATTACCTTTTGTCATTCCTGCGCAGGCAGGAATCCAGTAGAAATAGTCGCGCTCGAAGAGCGCACAAATATCCTTGCGCGCCTAAATCTAGTCATACAATAAGATCTGATTCTAACTAACCAATGAGCGACGACTCAAAAAAAGCCAGCGGTTACCACGGTGGAACTGTAGAAACCGTTATTTCCGTTGAAGAAGTTGTACGACAAGCGTCAAAATTAGGTGATGGCGTAACACTGGAAAAAATCACGGAGTTGGCAGGGCACGAACCAGCAGTCAATGTCGAAAACCTGCGTGCAGGTTACGGCAAGATGGAAATTCTGCACGACTTTAACTTGAAGGTTGGGAAAGGGCAGTCACTCTGTTTGATCGGCCCAAATGGCGCGGGCAAGTCTACAGTTCTGCATTCGATTTTTGGTTTCACAAATATCTTCTCAGGCAAGATTACCGTTGGTGCTAACGGTGCAGGCCGGGATGTGACGCAACTCAGTTCGAATCGCAAACTAAAAGAGGCTGGGATAGCTTACATATTGCAGGACAAATCCGTGTTTCCTGATATGACAGTGGAAGAAAACTTGTGGATGGGCGGGTATCTTATGGATACCACCGACCATGCTAAGGAAGCAGCGGAGAAAGTATTTGCAAAATATGATCGTCTTGCGTCGCGACGCAAACATCAAGCCAAAGTATTGTCCGGTGGTGAACGCCGTTTGTTGGAAATCTCCCGCGCATTGGTGATGAACCCGAACGTTTTATTAGTAGATGAACCTTCTATTGGCCTTGAACCAAGATTCATCGACATGGTGTTCGAAATTCTTGACGACCTGCAACACGGCGAAGGCAAAACCATCATCATGGTCGAACAAAACGCGAAAAAGGGATTGGAGTTCGCCGATATCGGTTATGTATTAGTATCGGGAGAAACGGCCATCGCTGGAACCGGCGATGAATTACTTGAAAACCCCGAAGTAGGGCGGCTGTTTCTCGGTGGCTAGTGTTGTTATTTGGGCGTCCTCCGCATCATTGCAAAGCACAATGCCAACATAAATGATTCTTTCCCTCTTCACGGGGGAAGGTTAGGAAGGGGGTGGTTATTTTGTCAAACGAGTGGCGTCGCTTCGCGACTTATCTACACAACAAAGTATTGTCATACCTGCGCAGGTAGGTATCCAGTAGGGAAATGTCATTGCGAGGCAGGACGCCGAAGCAATCTCTGTTATGGCTATCGGTATTCGGCAATCGGTTTTCGGATCAGTGGTGGGAGCGAACCCCTGCCTGCGCAGTGGCAGGCTTGCCCGCGAATGATTTACTGGTCGAAGCAATATCGCTTTGATATTAACGAATATAAGAAATGGTCGAGATCAGGTTATACGATTCCTCACCACGCCAACGGCAAGCCCCTCTACATTAAAATCTTCATCGCGCAAGTCGACCTCAATCGGATCGAAGTCTGGGTTCTCCGCGTGTAGTATCACCTTGTTTCCACGGCGGCGAAATCGTTTTACCGTGACTTCGTCGCCCACCCGAGCAACGACAATCTGACCACTGCGCGCTTCTTTCGACTTATGTACTGCCAGCAAATCGCCATTCAAGATACCCACGCCCCGCATACTGTGTCCGCGCACACGCAGCAAATAATGGGCACGGGGCGAAAAATGTTTAGCATCCAACTCAATATAATCTTCAATATGTTCCTCCGCCAAAATAGGCTCACCGGCGGCTACCCGGCCAACGATGGGCAAGCCCGAAAACACCGCCTCATTTACTAAACGAATACCCCGCGACGTGCCGGATAAAAGCTCAATCGCCCCTTTTCGCGCCAATGCTTTCAAGTGGTCTTCCGCCGCCGTCGGCGAGTGAAAGCCGAAACGCTGGCAAATATCCGAACGTGTGGGCGGAATACCGGTATTGTCGATAAAATTGCGAATCATTTTAAGAATCTGGCTTTGACGTTTGGTTAAATTTTGCATTTTAGTTTGTGCGTAAATATTAAATTATTGTTTGTATTGGGACAACATTTGAGTGCTTAGAATTTATGTTGTGCGCAGTTAGCCTATCCAAAGGGCTTTGTACAGTATTTGCGCCGCGTTGAATTGTATGCAAATACACTTGCGTTGTTCGAATATCCTTATGTCCCAATTGGTCCTGAACCGTTCGAATATCGGCGCCATTTTCAAGAAGATGGGTCGCAAACGAATGTCTTAATGTGTGGCAACCAACCGGGCGTGTGATTTTGGATTCCCTGGCTGCCAATCGAATCTGTCGTTGAATTGCAGTTGAGTGAATATGATGCATTCTTGTCACATCTGAATCGGGATCCATTGCTCGCCGTGTTGCGGGAAATACGAACTGCCAACCCCATTATTTGCCAGCGTTTGGATATTTTCGATCTAATGCATGCGGGAGTTTCGCTTCACCATAACCCAGGCCCAGATCGTGTTCATGCGTTCGCTTAACTTGTACCAGGTGGTCGAGGATCGGTTGATACAGTGTTAAAGGAAATGTCATAACTCGATCTTTAGCGCCTTTCCCTTCACGGATTGTGATGGTTTTGTAGTGAAAGTCCAAATCTTTGACACGTAACCGCAAACATTCCAACAGACGCAGTCCTGACCCATAGAGCAAGCAGCCAACAATCCAATGGACGTTTTGTAACTGACTTAAAACCGATTTAACCTCGTCAGGTGTAAGAATCGATGGAATGCGTTCCGACCGCTTTGCACGAACCACTCCTTGAATATCGCCTAAAGGACGGAATAAAACATTGCGGTATAAAAATACCAGAGCATTCAGTGCCTGATTCTGAGTGCTTGCGGAAACCCGTCTTTTTTGAGCTAAATAAGAAAGGTACTTCGCAACATCCCGCTCGGCCAGATTCGCGGGATGAATTTTTCCGTTAAAAAGGATGAACTGACGTACCCAATACAAATAGGATTTCTCGGTTCGCGTGCTATAGTGCCTTACGCGAAGGTTTTGACGAACGTCTTCAAGTAAAGCTGATTTTCCAGGCATTCGGATCGGTAAAATGTTAAATACTGTATAAATATACAGTTATATTGAATAACGATGCAAGTTGCTGTGTTTTTCCGTTTGACTTTTATTAACAACATTTTGAGATATGATTTCTAATATCTTATTTTGAAAAGAATAAAATTACCGAAACGGTAGCCTAGTGACGAAATTATACAATCCAAAATTGAGGGATATACAGCAATATACTGCGTTAAAACACAGCAATGTGCTGTCTACTCACTGTTATGTTGCAGTCACTGCTCTTGGGAGGGACTATCCATGGGCATAGTCTCGCGAGCCTTTAGTTCATATCGCAAGTCGAAGCAACTACGAAAGCTCCAGCTCGCAATCTCGCCAAGAAACCAGAGCGTCGCGGATCTCGCGTCGCACGTACGAGCGAGCGTTGCTTCAGGCGTAAATCCCCGCGATCAGGCACTCGTAGAATACCTCGACCTGTGCGAGCGTGATGCGCCTGTGGCCCAGGTTATGACTGAATATCAGCTCAGTCGAGCTGACTTGAAGAATATCTACATCGAGCTAATGGCAAACGGCCTCGGCCAGTGGATCAAGGGGCACTACGCGGCGCTGTCCACAATCGCGTACTACGAGCCCCTGTTGTACTGCGCGGAATCGACTAAACGCGGACAATCTCGACTTGAAACCTTCCATGCACTATTGAGCTACTGGGAAGGCCGAGTTCCGCAGGGGGGATTGTTGGGGAGTCTAAATGACCCGGCGTGATGTGGACTCTGCAACGGCTGAAACGAATGCAACATAACCCGGCGCTCGAGGCGACGCAGTAAACTGCGCGCCTCAGCTCTGCGATATGTGGCACGCATTGGAGGACCCATGATTAAGAAAAGCGCAGGCCAAACTTTTCTGGAGAATGCATACAAGCTCGCAACTCCAGATGACAATGCAGAGTACTACGATGCTTTTGCAACCACGTATGATAGGGAGTTCGCCGACGAGTTAGGATGGCACTATCCAGCCGCAATTGCCGAGATTTATCGTGATGCGTGCACAACAACCGATACACCAATAGCTGATATCGGATGCGGTACTGGACTCGTGGCGAGCGCCTTGGATTTTCCTCGTGAACAGATCGACGGAATTGACATTTCGGTCGATATGCTTCGCATTGCAGAAGAAAAACAGCTCTATCGCACACTATATGAAGTTGATCTTACGAAATCACTGGACTTAATCGCAAATGACTACGGGGCGGTTCTCTCTGCAGGAACTTTCACATCCGGGCATCTAGGCCCAGAACCACTTGAGGCTTTGCTCGATATAGCCCGCACTGATGCTCTCTTTGTAATCGGTGTAAAAAAAGCGTTTTATCAGGAGGTCGGATTCGAACCTGTCCTCCGAGATTTGGAAACACGTGGACTGATTAAGAATATGAAAGTCGCAGAGGTGCCAATGTATGCGAAAGCTGGGCATGACCACTCGGCTGACACGGCATTCGCACTAGTTTATCGTAAGGGATATGTGGAATAGCATCATGCCACATAACAAGACGCTGCAGTCGGACCCAATGCCCGCTGCGCGTGCATTTTGCCGCTGAGCGCAGCGTTAGGGTTCAAGAGCACGAAGATCTCGATGTTGTTACTGCTGTTAATGTGCGCCATATCGCCACCGGTATTTAGTGCGGGTGAAAGTGACGAAGCCGAGATTAGGGCAATGGTTTTGTTTATTTTTGATGTCGAGAGCTATAAAGGGATGTTTTATAGCGTCCACGATTTCTGCGGCCCAAAAACCAACAGCATTATTGCCGAGCAATCACAAAAGCAATGGATGAGAGCCAACGAAGGGGTATTGGCCGCTCAGAATATGGAGGAACAGAAATGCTTGGCGAAAATGCGGGAAAGGGGCGTGGAGCCAGAGGCGACGTTAAAACTGAAGGAAATCAAGAATACCGCATTCACAAGAACCCATGGCCACAACAGGCTATACAAAGACCTCTTGCCTTTGGAAGATAAAAACATTGCTTGCTCGAAACGGTTGGGAGAAATGAATTCAGATTCAATGTCGTTCAAGAGTATTGCGCCAGGTTCCTACAAATATTGGCGCTTACACTATGAGCCCTAACACGTCGCTCAACCTGACTCGTGACGCTAGCGCGCCCCTCGCAGGTTAGCTCTGCGTTAGGCGACATTTTATGGCACATTCGGTAACACATATCTGCGTCAAGGAAGTCTCTGCATGCCTTTTCAAAAATCTCAAAGACTATGGCTTTCGTCGCCGAAGCCCTAATCTCTGGCGAGAAGTGGAAGACGTGATCCAGATGCTGCACTTCCAGTCAAGCCAATGGGGAACGAAGTCCAAGGGGAATTTCACAATCAACGTGGCAGTGACACATCCCGAGTTGTTTTCGTTATGGACTGGGCGCCCTTTTCCCGCGAACCCGGCAACCGCAACCTGGCCTTTAGTGCAGCGAATTGGTCACATAATTGATGGGCGAGATGTTTGGTGGGACGTCGATGAATCGACTGACGCCAAGATCCTTGGAACAAAAATTTCTGAATCCTATTTAAATCTATTGCTCAATTGGCTCGACCAGTATAGTTCATTAAAATCTATTGAAAGCGCACTATCCACATTCACGAAGTACGGGGATGTACCTGGAGTTCACGAGGCACAAGTACCCTTGATCCAGGCAATAATCGCAAAAGTCCACGGTGATAGAGAAACAACAGAACAATTTATCTTCAAAGCCCTAACAGATTCAAAAGGCAAGCCGTTTGAGCAAACTGTACGAACAATCGCGAACAGAGTTGGAGTCAATGTCGCCTAACAAGTCGGACAAAATGCCCGCTGCGCGCGCATTTTGCCGCTGAGCGCAGCGTTAGGGGCTAGTGAGCCGAAGGTACCGAATGAAAACACCTCTAGAAAACTACATGGCGCTAATTGATGGTCTAGTGTCTATAAGGAGCGGAATCCACTCTAGTTGGGTATCTGATGATGGCGCGTATCCGGACCAGCCCGAGAACACAGCTATTAATCAATTTCTTGCGTCCCTGAATGCCCCTGCGCGAATGACCCTTGCTGGAATGTTGCAGGAGGCTCGGGAAAGCGGAATTCATGATGCGCTGGCGTATCTGAATGATCAAATAGCTCTTGAAGGTTTCGCGTTGGTAAAAGACGGAGTAGAGATACCTAAAGAGCCATTCGGCACAGAGCTAAATTATGACTGGGTGTGCCGTGGAGAGGGCGATGAGTGGCCGGACTCAGACATCGCCCCCTAACCAGCACAAGCAGTGCGCTCCCTTCGGTTGCCGGACCGGCTTGGCGGCCGGCCGCTGTTGTGGGCGTTATGTGTAGATTCAATTTATGAGAAGACCCAGGACAATAGGAACGACCGAGGCGGCCATAAAAAAGGGAGAGGATTTTCTTAAACGTAAACTCCCAACTTCATTTAGAAAATGGCTGCTCATAAACAATGGGCTTGGTATCGACGGTGTTAACATCTATCCAGTTCGGGATGAACGCGATGTAAGAAAAACTTGGGCATCTTTGTCTTACAATTTGAACAATGGCTGGGCAGCTTGGCTCGAGAATTTTGAAGAAACTGAGGCAAATTTCTCACACCTACTTCCCTTTGCTGATTTTGGAACAGGTGATTACTATTGCTTTGATTATTCAGAAAGCGAGGCAAACATTGAGTAACCCATAGTGCTTTGGTCGCACGAAACTGGTGAAACTAAATTTCGAGCAGAAATTTTAATGACTTTAACGAGAAAGTGCAGTCTGGTGAATTCGATTACGATTGAAGCCTTTACACATAACACATATTGAACTGGACATTTTAAAGCATGCTTCCGCTTCGCTACGGCACACTTTAAAATGCCGGTTCTCGCGGCGTTAAGCTGCACATCTAAATTTGCGGAGAAACAAATTGGGGGATGGCGAAACAGGTCAAGTATCAGAAGATGCCGCAAAGATCTATGAAGAGGTTTATCTTCCTGCCTTGTTCCAGGAATGGTGCCCACGGGTATTAGAAGCGGCCAAAGTTAAGTCAGGGCATCACGTTATCGATGTGGCTTGTGGCACAGGCGCCCTCACCATTGCTGTTGCGGAACACATAGGCTCCGAAGGAACCGTGGTTGGCATCGATATAAATGAGGGAATGCTAAAAATCGCCAAATCAAAGTCATCTTCCGTTGAATGGTTTAATGCACCCGCTGAAGCCTTGCCTTTCGACGATGGGCATTTTGATTGTGTTGTCAGTTAGTTCGGACTGATGTACTTCGAAAATCCAAAAAGCGCGATACGAGAGATGATGAGAGTGCTTCGGCAAGGTGGATCACTTACAGTGGTAGTCTGGGATAAGCTTGCTAGTAATCCTGGCCTCGCTGCAGAGGAGAAATTGTGGCAGCAAGTATTTGGTAACGAGGTGGACGAAACCCCCTATAGACTAGGCGATAAAGGAGCCCTCGAGAATTTGTTTAAAAATTCGGGTGTAACCGGCATTCAAATTACTACTCACGAAGGGACTGCCCTTTTTGATTCCATTGAAAGCTGGATACATACTGGAGCAAAAGGATGGACGGAAGACGATACGCTTAGTGACGATCAGCTGAAACATTTACTAAAGACAGCAGAAGTGGAACTCACTAGCTACAGAACAGCAAAAGGCACAGTCGCTTTCCCGACATCGGCACATATCGTTACAGCGAGAAGATAGCGAATTGAATAAACAGTGCGGCCTATACAAGCGCCACTGTTGCAGGCGTAAGGGTGCATATAAATGAAAACCAAGGTAGCAATTAAAGGTGGATGTTTATGCGGAAGAGTTCGTTACGAAATCACTGGACCCCTCTTTGATGCGGATAACTGCCATTGTTCTATGTGTAGGCGACAGCATGGCGCGGCATTTTCGACTTATGCGGGATTCAATCCAGGCGATTTTGAATGGGTCTCAGGAGAAGACCATTTAAAAGTATACGAAACGTTGGCAGGTGCCGGATGGTGTTTTTGCAGTGAGTGTGGCTCGTCTTTAGCAGGAACCGAAAAAGGCAGGATCACCACGGTAACGCTAGGTACGGTTGAAGGAGATCCAGGTATAAAGCCAGAGTCACATATCTTCGTAGGTTCCAAGGCTCAATGGCATGAAATAAATGATGATCTCCCGCAATTCGAAGAAAGGCCTCCAGACACATGGAAACTACCAAGCAAAGCCCGCTAACGAGCGCATGCAGATGGGCTTCTCACTCGCTACCCGAGCGCTCAGTCGCTGATGCGGTGCGTTAGGCCTATTAAACAATATGACATTCCCAAATTTCAAATACCATCCAGATCCTATAACAACAGGAAGCACTAAAGAATCTGATACGGTTTGCGAGCGCTGCGGGGAAGCTAGAGGCGATATTTATACTGGCCGAGTTTTTTCAGAAAAAGAACTCGCCGATTGTATTTGTCCATGGTGTATTGCAAACGGCGAATCACATAAAAAATCGATGCCGAGTTTACGGACTTTGATGGAATTGACGATTACGGATCATGGGAAGAAATACCAAATGAAATTAGGGAAGAAATATCGTTTAGAACACCCGGCTTTTCGGGGTGGCAATAGATGGTTCCCCTACTGCCTATGTTTTTAAATGCTCGCACTGCGGAAAACTCGGTGGCTACTCAGATTGTGATTAGCAAAAGGGCTATAAAGTCACTCCAGCCGACGCCAAAAAGCGGCGCGGCTGAGCTAAATCGTTAGGCAGTATCAGACTTCAGCCAAAGCCGATCTATTATGGGCTGGGAGCTGGACGTGGCGTATCATGATCCTGCAAAGGAGAAGACATCAATGAAGCGAATCGAAACCCTTTTGCGCTACAAGGCTTGGGCAAATGAGAAACTGTTTGAAGCCTTGAACAAAGAGCCGGTAGAGATAGTAGAGGCGCGGCGAAAAACTGTCTTCGGGAGTATCGTTCGTACCCTTCATCACACCTTCGCAATGGATGATGTGTGGCGTTGTCACCTAAAAGGCATAGGACACGGCTACGCTACTCGCATGTCGGACGATTGCCCTGATTTACAGAAATTGTACAAGCTCCAGAAAGACATTGATGCCTGGTTCATTGACTACGCTGCAAAGCTACCTATAGATATGAGTTCAGAGAAGGTCAGCTTCCAGTTCATAGGCGGCGGCGCTGGAACGATGACACGATCCGAAATCTTGTTCCACATTGTAAACCACGGTACCTATCATCGAGGGCACGTTGCTGCGATGATGTACGATGCGGGGTTGAATCCACCCACCACGGATTTTCCAGTCTATCTCCGGGATACCAGTTGATTTTTGCATGTCGAAAAAGCGGAAAAGTATGTACAAGGAGTATGTAGTTCATCCACGTTATGGCGACAAACCAATGTATTCTGGGAACAATTACTCTCGTGATGAAATTATTAACAGTTTCTGGTCCTATAGGCGAGACAAAATTTTCCAGGAAACAGCGATTCCGGCAAATATAAGCAATCAAAACTATTCGATATGTCCAAGAAAACTTTATGTCGATATTGAAAAGAGCTGCAGGCAATGCAAGAGGCCTTTTTTATTTTTCGCCATGGAACAAAAGTATTGGTATGAGGATCTCCATTTTTATGTCGATGCGGATTGTGTTAAATGCGTTGAATGCCGAAAAAAGGAACAAAGTATAAAATTCTTGATGATCGAATATGAAAATTTATTAAAGAATAATGATCGTACGAATGAACAAACAAAGAGACTTAAGCAAGTGGCATTAAAATTATTCCAGGTTGGTTACATTACGAATGAAAATAAAGTAAATCAGATTGTTTCACAAAGGGTGCAGCCGAACAAAGTGCCCGGTACTCGTCGACTTTGCCGGTCATACCGGTGACAGGTTTTACAAGAATTGTTTAGCCTTGGAATGTACAATAACCATGCAGAGCGTTCTGTAATTTTAACGGAGAAAAAGCGATGAGTACTAATCTCGAATCCGCGAAGCAATTCTTTGAAGCTTGTGAAACAGGTAAAGGCTGGGAAGGTTGTAATGCATTCTGTCACCCTGAAGCGACATTCTCTTCACAAACAACAGTCTTGTCTGATATATCCACTTTAGAAGGGTACTGCGAATGGATGAAGAACCTTTTGACCCCAGTGCCAGATGGGCATTACGAACTTAAATTCTTTGCTGCTGATGAAGCCCGAAATTCGGTAGCGGCTTTTGCAGTTTTCCACGGAACCCAAACCGGGCCGGGCGGTCCGGTACCGCCGACTGGTAATAGGATTGCAGCCGATTACGTGTACCACATTATCTTTGAAAAAGACCGTATCAAGCACATGACGAAGATTTGGAATGACACGATCAGCCTTCAGCAGCTTGGTTGGGGGTGAAGCAGGATTGAAAGTTACAACTTCAAAAATGTAATACAAGTTAACTCAACAAAGGAGAAGCATAAATGTCTCAATTCGTTATGATTTATCTGGGTGGCGATAAACCATCCAGCCCTGAAGAAGGTAAGCAACATTTCGCAAAGTACATGGAATGGATATCGTCATTGGGTGACGCAGCCGTTAGCCCTATGAATCCGCTTAAGAATACCAGCACTGTGAATTCTGATGGTTCTGTCACCAGTGGCGGCGCAACGACTATGTCCGGATTCACCATAGTGGAAGCGGATTCTTTGGAGGCGGCACAGTCGATGGCAAAGACCTGTCCTTTTCTCGATATTGGTGGAACACTTGAGGTGTCAGAGTTAGTGGAGATGCTAAGCCAGAAATAGGCACGACGGTTTACTCAGCTGGTGCTTACACGCACTGCTGTTAATATCTTGTCTCGGAAGAAACAGCACAACGTCCGAACTAGACATTTGGGCGCCGGTAACCGTAATTCGCGATTTGAATAACATGTTTTTTGATCAGATTAGAAAATATTATGATGTATAAGAAAATCTATGCCTGCTAAGCATTCTGTAGATGATATATCCCAGCTTATTATTACGACATGGGAAGGTGACGCGCATGATGTTGAATTTATTGAGGCGATCAAGAACTATCAAAAAGACATTCAGAATCATCCGAAGTATATCAACTACAACGAAGTAGTTGATTTACGTAAGATTGGGAGCATCAAATTGACCACTGGAGGGATAAAAACCATTGGTAATATTGCCTCAAACACTGACCGACATGATGAAAATAGAAAACTTGCATTAATTGTCAACTCTAGTATCGCATATGGCCTATCGAGGATGTATGTAACGTATAGAGAGTTTGCAAAGAGCGCGCGCAAAGAGATCCGCATTTTTAAGAACGACAAGGAGGCGTATGAATGGATTGGAAATAATTCGTAAGAAATTGCCGGATGTCGATTACAGGAGCATCTAAAGAAGCAACAGTGTGGCAAGCGTTGTATCGGGCCGGGGTTACGATGTTTTTAACCTGGTCCATGGTGCCGCTGACATTTTTGTTCCCTCTGATCGATTCTACCCAGCCACCTTATGTGAATCTCGCAGGAGGAATTTCGGATATCGCTTACTGGATTTCACTTAGCGGTAGTAAATTTGGAGTTCCCTTCGTTGGTGTGTTAATGCTGATATTGTTAGTCACACGTTCGGGTGTTAAGTCTTCGAGAAGTTGGAAAGAAGCCGGTGTGATTATTATGGTGGTTGCGGTTTTCGCCGGGGGTGGGGCGGCGATTAATGAACATATCGTCAAAGAAGAATTAAAAATTCCACGTCCAAATATTATGTGGTTGGCGGGTCAAGATGGAAAAGGTCCGTTGGGCATGACGGCTGAACAATTCTATGGGCTCGGAGATAAAGAAGACCGGCGCGCGCCACTGACGGAAGTGTTATCTCATGCTCCGAAGCCTGTTAAATTGAGCCCCGCGGTTGAAGCAGATTGGATTGAAGAAACCGGTTATTCATTTCCATCCGGTCACGCTTTTTCGGCGATGTTTTTCGCTTCGTTCTTTTTGGCGCTGGCGATAACTTATATTTCAACTCGAAGAATTTTATGGTTCTATGCTTTGCTTCCGTGGGCCTTGGCGGTTTGTTACTCGCGTCCTATTTTAAGAGTTCATACTCCCTTGGATATTACGGTTGGCGGGTTTCAGGGTCTTGTCCTTGGTGTTGTAGCGTGGCTAATTGTACGTAAACTCTTTCGTCGAATCGCGTGATTTAGACATGACAATCTCACTGTATCAGTTTCAACTATCACACTTTTGTGAAAAAGCGCGGTGGGCACTTGATTATAAAAATATTGACTATGAAGTTATAAATTTGTTGCCTGGATTTCATGCCGCTACCACTAAGAAATTGTGTGGTCGATCTTCGGTCCCTGTAATCGTCCATAACGATGTAGCAACGCGGGATTCGGCGATCATAATCAGCTATCTGGATGACGCGTTTCCCGAAAACCCATTGACACCTCATGACCCCGAGCTAAGAGATCAAGCAATCGGGTGGGAACAATATGCCGACAAAGAAATCGGCCCGGCTGTGCGCCTGTGTTTTTATCATTTGGCGCTTGATCACCCGCAGCTGGTTGCATCGTTGTTTACCCAGGGTGGGCCGTGGTACGGCAAGTTTTTGTATCGCATTATTTTTCCTAAACTACGGGAAAAGATGCGTGTGCTCATGAAAATAAATGAGCAAACTTATCAATCATCGTTGACTACTGTTGATAATGCCGTTGACAAACTTGTAGCCCACATCAATGGGCGGACTCATATCGTCGGTGATACATTTACTCGCGCTGATTTAGCGGTTGCGGCTTTGTTTGCACCGCTATGTCAACCATCAAAATACGCGTTGGAGTGGCCGAAGGAGTTTCCAGAGTCGTTAAAGCAGTTATTCAATCGTTACACGGATCGATTGGATTGGGTTTCGCGAACCTATGAAAAGTATCGATAGATTCTTTCGAGACCTCGATTTATTTGCTTGGTGTTCCTTGCCAACGCTGAAATAAATCTTCGGATAGTTCAATATCCAGTTGATCCAGGATGCGGTTGACTAACTGATTCACCAGATCGTCGATAGATTGTGGTTGATGATAGAAACCCGGCATGGCCGGCATCATGATTGCACCATTCTCTATGGCATGGGACATCAAACGAACATGCCCCGCATGCAACGGTGTTTCGCGTAAAACAAGTACGAGTTTTCGCCGGTCTTTGAGTACTACATCAGCGGCACGCAGTAACAGGTTGTCAGTGTAACAATTCGCGACACCGGATAACGAGCGAATAGAGCAGGGTGCGATGACCATGCCCATTGTAGGATAAGAACCGGAGGCGATGCAGGCGGCAATGTCGCCTATGCTGTAGTGGCAGTCAGCAAGTGCCTGAACATCTTCTACCGTGCGATCCGTTTCGATTAGCAATGTCCGTTTCGCGGCATTAGTAATGACCAGATGCGTTTCGATTTTGGGCAAGTCGCGCAAAACTTCTAATAAACGAACGCCATAGATCGATCCACTGGCTCCGGACATTCCAACGATTAACTTTTTCATGTCAGGTAACAGTTGGTCGCCTGATTTCCGGCATCGTCAGGTCAACATCGTCGATGTTAATGTGTTTGTATGATGCGCGATCATATTCTTTCGTATGCGGAAACGGCCGGCAACAGTCGAAACCGACTTTACTGCCGATGTAATCCGGGAAACTCGGGTTGAGTCCATGACCGAACACATTATCAATCGTAACAATACCGGTGTTCGGATTCATGCGTGTTGCCATCGCCCACTCGATATCGCTTGCGCTTTTAATATCAACGTCATCGTCAACGATGGTCACCATTTTTAATGGTGGAAATGCAGCAAAAGTTGCCATGATCGCTTGTTTAGACCAGCCTGCGCGTTTTTGTTGCAAGCTCACTACAGCATGATAAAAACCGCATCCGCCATGACTGAAATATACATCTTGCACGCCGGGAATTTGTCGTTGCAACAATGCCAGAACGTTCGCTTCACCGAGTAAGCCAACCGAGTTCCAAACTTCCACACCGGAAATAATGGTTTGGTAAATTGCATCAGGACGTTTGTGTATCGCGCGAACATGAACGACGGGTCGTGGCTCGCGTTTTGCGTAATAGCCGGTCACTTCCGCGAACGGGCCTTCGTCACCCAGTTCGCCAGGCATCATTTCGCATTCCAACGCGTACATCGCATTTGCGACTAATTCCACCGGCAATGTTTTTCCGTTGACCAATTCCAATGGTGCGCCGTGAAACTCGCTGGCAATGCCGAGTTCATCGGTGTCCGGTGGTGCTGCCTCCGCGGGAGTAGCGGCCGCGAAGTGCAGGCCGGGGCCGACGCCGCAATTGATACTGAAGTGCAGGCTTTCGCCACGTTCTTTGGCTTTCGTTAAATACAATTCCAGATGGCGGCCGGCATCGATATTTACGTGTAACGTGTCATTGTTCACCACCATGAAACGTTGGATAGAGGCATTGCGCACACCGGTCTCAGGGTCTTTTGCTATGACAACACCGGCATCGAAGTAGGGGCCACCGTCACCTGCAGCATGAATCGGAATAGGCATTGCGGATAAGTCGAGTGGATGATCGTCACCTTGCAGTATTTGCCCATCATCAAGAACAACAGGATCAACTGGTTTTTGTTGCCAGTTGTTGATGCAAATAGAAACATATTGCGGCAGGCTTTGTTCATCGCGCCGCATTAGATCGGCTAACAGTTCGCGCGACCAATACAGACCGGTGAAAACCGGCGTGTCATGACCTTTTACATTTTCAAACAACACGGCCCGTGGGCCGCCTTCCAGTCGCGCCGCGGTGCCAGCAAGATCAAGATTCAAATCAACTGCGGATTTAATCCTTACCAGTCGGCCCATTGCATCCAGATCATCCAATATAGAAGAAAGATCGTTCAGATGATTACTTGCCATTTAGTTACTCCGATTCTTGTTTTCCTGGATTTCTTATGAATGCAGACTAGCGCGCCAATTGCATCAGTACAACACCCGATGCGACGATACATGCTGCCACAATTCTATTTCCACCGGATTTTTCGCCCAGCAGGTATGTGCCCATCAGTGCCGCCATAATCACGCTGGTTTCGCGTAACGCAGCGACCGCTCCCATTGCCCCCTGAGACATGACGTAAATGACAATGCCGTAGGCGGAAGATGCTGCCAAACCGCCGATTATGCAGTGCAACCATTTTGATTTTACAAACTCCAAAATCTTACCGCGTCGGCGTTTTAAAGTATAAAGAGTCACTGGCCATCCCTCCATAAAAAATAACCAGGCGATATAACTGAAAGCGTTGTCGGTGCGTCTGACACCCATTCCATCGAGTACGGTATAACTTGCAATCCAAAGTCCAGTGCCCAGTGCGTACAACACGGGTCGCCAGTCATGTTTCCAGGGTAAGCCACGTTCGAAAGTGAGACTCATGACGCCGATAGACGCGAGCACAATTCCCATCAATGCGATTGGTGGAAGGAATTCACTGGCAAAAAGCGCGGAACCACCAGCGACAAGCAGCGGTGCCGATCCACGTGACAACGGATAGACCTGGCTCAGGTCACCAAACTTATAAGCACTGAGCAAAAACCAGTAGTACAAGCAGTGTACCAGCACGGACGCGATGAGAAATGGCCAGCTCGCGGCACTTGGTAACGGAACGAATAGAACCACGATGCCGCCCGCGAGCGTTGCAACAGCATGTACGCCGGTAAAAATGAGTAATCGATCATCGCTGGATTTTATTAATGCGTTCCATGATGCATGCAAGAACGCGGCGAGCAGCACGAGGCCGATAAGATGTAACGGGAGCATCTAGTGAGACAAAGTTTGTTGGTCAGTTTCGCCGTGCGATTAAAGGATGTGATTTTTGTGAGGTTACAGTCTTTCTATCATGAAGTATGATGGCTTGCACTATGCAGTCCATTGAACCTTTCACTTTTTTTCTTATATCAGTCGCGATTATGGTCGGAGGCGTCGTAAAAGGCGTTACCGGTATCGGGTTACCCGTGGTCACAACGGCTATCGCATCGAGTTTCTTACCCGCGCAACTGGTGCTGGGTTATATATCTATTCCGTTGGTGTTGACTAATTTGTGGCAGGCCATTAGTGCAGGTGATCCGTTAAAACCGTTGCGTCGATTCTGGTTACTTACTTTAGGTTTATGTCTCGGCGTGTGGATTACGTCGAGTTACGCTGCCGTAGTGGATCCCAGGGTTATTTATGGTGCAATTGGTATCGCTGTTTTTATGCACGCCGCTTCAAGCTTTTATGGCGGTGGATTCACCGTACCGCAGCACATGGAGAAGTGGATAAGTCCGGTCGTTGGATTCGCAGGTGGACTTATGGGCGGCCTTTCGACTATTTGGGGACCCGTTATCGTTATATATTTCCTGATGCTGCGTCTTGGGAAAGAAGAATTTGTCCAAGTCGTTGGGTGGGTTTGGTTGTTGGGAGCCATACCGCTTACGCTGGGGTATATTTCCAATGGCATACTCAATCGCGATATCGCGCTGGCGTCCACGGCAGCCTGCGTACCGGCACTAGCAGGTCTTATCGCCGGGCAAATCATTCGTAAGCGTATCGATGAACGACGTTTTCAGCGAATTGTCATGATATGTTTGTTATTAATTGCTTTTAATTTATTGCGTCGCGCATTTTTTACATAGCTTCATGTCTGAAATAGTTATTTCCGAGTTTATCGACCAACCGGCAGTGGATTTATTGTCGGCTGAGTTCGATGTGCTGTTTGACCCGGAATTATTTAAAAATCCTGACGCCCTGGCCGCAGCCTGTAAACGGACGCAGGGATTCATCGTACGTAATCAAACTCAGGTGACCGCTGCACTGCTTGAGCAATGCAATAGACTAAAGGTAATCGGTCGCCTGGGTGTCGGTCTGGATAATATTGATATGCAAGCCTGCGCCAGACAGAATATCCAGGTGTTTCCAGCCACAGGCGCCAATGCAATCTCCGTTGCGGAATATGTTATTACCGGCGCACTGATGTTATCGCGTCGCGCGTATCTTTCGACTGAACGAGTGTTAGCCGGCGAGTGGCCACGTGGTGAGTTAACAGGTCAAGAAGTGAATGAAAAAACTTTGGGTCTGATTGGTTTCGGCGCAACCGGCCAGGCCGTAGCCAAACGAGCGCTCGGTCTCCAGATGTCGGTCATGGCTTATGACGCTGCGATTTCATCCGATGACGTTGTTTGGGCTGCACTTTCCGTGCGTCCAGTCGAATTGGATCAATTATTACGTGAATCGGATATTGTTAGTTTGCACGCTCCGTTGATACCGGAAACACAACACATCATTGATGCCATTGCTATAGCTCGAATGAAATCGGGGTCAATGCTGATTAATGCCGCCCGTGGCGGTCTGGTCGACGAAGCGGCATTGGTGCAAGCATTGAACAATGGCAGGCTCAGTGGCGCTATGCTGGATGTGTTTGAAAACGAACCACTGCCAGCGAATTCGCATTTACCGGGTGTTCCAAATTTGATTCTAACGCCGCATATCGCGGGGTTGTCGCGTGAAGCGAATCATAGGGTCAGCATGATGACGGCACAGAGTGTCGCGGCGGTGTTAAGAGAAAATTAATCGTGTACGGAGAATAAGTTTGAACAAATATCGAATAGCATTATTACCCGGCGATGGTATAGGTAATGAAGTGGTGCCTGAAGGGGTGCGTGTGTTGGAGGCCGTGGGCAGGCGTTTTGATATTGAATTTGAATGGGGTGAGTTCGATTGGAGTTGCGAGCTTTATCACAACACTGGTCGTATGATGCCGGAAGATGGAATCGAGCAACTTAAAAACTTCGATAGTATTTTCCTCGGTGCGGTCGGATTCCCTGGCGTGCCCGATCACGTTTCGTTATGGGGATTGTTGATTCCGATTCGCCGGCAAATGAATCAATACGTTAATTTGCGCCCGGTGCGTCTGTTAAAAGGTATTACATCTCCGCTGCGTAATCGAACATCCGATGACATCGATTTTATTGTAGTGCGCGAAAACAACGAAGGCGAGTATTCAGAGATTGGCGGGCGCATGTATGCGGGTACGGAGGAGGAGTTTGCCATCCAGGAAAACATATTTACCCGCAAAGGTGTGGATCGAATATTGCAATTTGCGTTTGAGCTGGCAAAAACGCGCAAGGCGCGTCACGTTACGTCCGCCACTAAATCCAATGGCATTATTCACACCATGCCGTATTGGGATGAGCGTTTTGAAGTTGTATCCGCGCAATATCCGGATATAAAATCGAATAAGTTCCACATCGACATACTAAGCGCACATTTTGTGTTGCATCCCGATTGGTTCGATGTCGTCGTCGGTAGTAATTTGTTCGGCGATATTCTGTCTGATCTCGGTCCCGCCATTGCCGGAACTATCGGCATCGCGCCATCAGCCAATATCAATCCGGCGCGGGAGTTTCCCAGTATGTTTGAACCGGTGCATGGCTCGGCGCCGGATATCGCTGGCAAAAGCATTGCCAATCCCATCGGACAAATCTGGTCTGGCGCCATGATGCTTGAACATTTAGGACATGCAGACGCGGCAAAGGCAATTGAATCCGCAATTGAAATCGTGTTGCAAGAACCCACATTACACACACCTGATCTCGGTGGAAAAGCCAACACACTAACATTGGGTATGGCCATCGCTGACGCTGTGCAGTAAGCATTGAACAGAAGTGAGTAACAAGAATAAAGAATCATTTATAAACAAAGCCGGTCGCTTCATGGTGTTCGCGGCCTGGATTGGCGTTGCCGCGTTGTTGACCTGGTTCTTCAGTGATTATCTCGATTCTCAATGGAATCCGAATCGCAGCGTTGTGTCGCGCGCAACTGTTGGTGAAAAAACCGAAGTGGTTTTGCAACGTAACCGATATGGGCATTATGTTGCGAGTGGACTTATTAATGGACATCAGGTGGTGTTTTTGCTCGATACCGGCGCGACCCATGTCTCGGTGCCGGAACGTATTGCTGCCGAGATCGGTTTACAACGTGGCGCACCGATGCAGGTGTCTACGGCTAATGGCGTCACGACGGTTTATTCGACGCTGCTGCGAGAGGTACAACTCGGAAACATTGTTTTACAAAATGTGCGTGCGGACATCAATCCTCATTTTGAAGAGGATGAAATTCTGCTCGGCATGGCATTTCTCAAACATTTGGAGTTCACCCAAAGCGGAGATACGCTGGTATTACGCGGCTTGTAGCCCGTCATCTGACACTGCGACAACCAGTTCAGGTTTAATTCAGAAAAGGTTCAGGGCGAATTCAGCCGTAATCCGTATTCTGCTATCCGTCAATCATGTAAATAGATGGAGCGAAGACGATGAAATACAGCAATCTTTTGACTGCAGTGATAACGGCGGGTGCGATTATGTCCGCGCCGGCGATCGCAAATGCAGGCGGTTACAATGATAACTACCAGGATTATGCAACCGTGACCCATGTGGCGCCGATTGTGGACGTTGTGCAAGTTAACCAGCCGCGGCGTGAGTGTTGGAACGAATATGTTGCGAATACCCATGGCCCTGGTAATCGCGACCTGTTGCCGGAAGGGGTTGGTGCAGCGACCGGCGCTGTGCTCGGTAATCTGCTGGGCAAACGTCATCGTGACCGCGATTGGGCTACAGCAGCTGGCGCGGTATTGGGTGGTGCCTCAGGCCATGTTTATAAAAAACGTCAACAAAGGCGTAATGGTGATGGTCATTACGTTGAACGGTGTCGTGAGGTGAGTGACTATCGCGCAGAAGAGCGCGTGGTAGGCTACGATGTATCTTATCAATACAACGGGCGTACTTATCAAACGCGTACAGCACAACATCCTGGTAACCAAATACCGGTCAATGTGTCAGTAGTACCGCAAGCATATTAATATTTGCCTGTTAGCAACTGACTTGAATCAATTTTAGACACTATAATGGGGGTCTGGTTGCCGGTCTTTTCTAACCAAGTTCGGCAGCGGACATTTAAGGCGTAGATAAATTATGGGGAAGACCATCCAAACCATCCTAACCACAGCAGTGTTAACGGTAACAATGTTAACCGCTGGATTGGCTCATGCTGACCACAAAAAACATAAAAACAATCAGCAGAAACAGCAATGGTCGGATAGCGAGAACCTCGATACCTTCATGCGCAAGATAAAAAGTAAAGGCGGGCGTTTGTTAAAGTACGTGCGCGATGATGCCGGTAATACAAAGGCCAAGGTGTTAACTAAAGACGGCAAGATCAAATACTATAGCGTCGACAAAAACGGCGATTAAATCCACTTCTTCAGAATAAAAAATGCGAATCCTTGTAGTAGAAGACGAAGCGACATTACGCGAACAACTGGTCGAACGTTTACGCGCAGAAGGTTATGCAGTAGACGAAGCTGCTGACGGCCAGGACGGTGTGTTTTACGGTAACGAATATCCTATCGACCTGGCAGTAGTCGATATCGGTTTGCCAATACTGTCCGGTATCGAAGTGATAAAAGATATTCGCAGCAACGATAAACGGTATCCAATTCTGATATTGACCGCGCGTGGTCGTTGGCAGGAGAAAGTGGAAGGTTTGGAGGCCGGTGCCGACGACTACATGGTAAAGCCCTTTCACATGGAAGAATTGCTTGCTCGTGTACGGGCATTGATTCGTCGTTCGGCGGGAGAAGCGGACCCGGTCATTCGTTGTGGTGACGTGACCTTGGACACACGCTCACAGGAAGTCGCTGTGAATGGTGGTCGTTTGGACTTGACTGCCTACGAGTTTCGCATGTTGCACTACTTAATGCTGAATAGCGGTAAAGTCATTTCGAAACTTGAACTGACCGATCATATCTACGATGAAGATGCGGATCGTGACAGCAATGTGATAGAAGTATTTATCGGTCGCTTGCGTAAAAAACTTGATCCGGAAAATTCCTTAAAACCTATTGAGACCCTGCGCGGTCGGGGATACCGGTTTAACGTACCCCCGGCGTGACGCGCTCACTGCATGGCCGTCTGCTGGTTTCCGCCACGGTCGTGCTGGCGGCATTTCTTGGCCTTACAGGGTTTGCATTGGATCGCGCTTTTCGCACAAGCGCCGAATCTAATGTAGAAGAAAATCTGCAAGCACAGTTGTTTGGTTTGTTGGCTGCCGCCGATCTGGATGGTGAAGGCAGTATGGTCATCGCTGAGCCACTCCCGGAACCTCGATTTGCTTCACCTGATTCGGATTTGTATGCACGCGTTACCAATGATGAGGGCGAAGTGGTCTGGCGCTCTGAATCGTTTTTAGGGGTTGATATTCCGATCCCTCAAGCGTCAGTCGCCGGAGCGCGCATATTCCAACGCGTTAACCAAAACAAAGATGCGCACTATGTTTTAAACTACGATGCAGCATGGGAAGACGACGAACATATAACCCGCACGTTTACATTTACCGTAGCGGAGAATCTTAGCCGATTTAAACGTGAAGTAAATCATTTTCGCCGTAGTCTGGCCATTTCGTTGGCGGCGGTGACCATGGTTTTGCTGTTGGTACAAGCCGTGATACTGCGTTGGGGGTTAACACCTTTGCGAAAAGTATCTGATGAAATTACCGAAATGGAAAGCGGCCGCAGGGAATCATTGAGCTCTGATTATCCGGAAGAGATTTCCAGCCTCACTCATAACATCAATGCGTTTATAAAAAATGAACGTAATCACCTGCAACGCTACCGCAATACGCTGGGTGATCTGGCACATAGTCTGAAAACACCGATGGCGGTTTTGCGTGGCACGCTTGATTCGGGGGTGCACAATCCAAAATCAATTCAGGAAGCGCGTGAACAAATCGACAGAATGAATAATATCGTTGAATATCAATTACACAAAGCGGCTACCGCGGGACATATTACATTGTCCGCGCCCGTTGACGTGCGCGATAGTGTGCGCAAGGTGATACAGTCTTTGCAAAAAGTGTATTTAGATAAATCCGTCGCAAATAAAATCGATGTAGAGGGTGAGCTGGATTTTTATGGGGAGGAGGGTGACTTGTTCGAAATTCTGGGTAATTTGTCAGACAATGCGTTTAAATGGTGTCGTTCACGTGTCAACCTGACAGCACGCGCATTGACCAAATCCGGGTCCGCTCGAAATGGTGTGCACTTTCGCATAGAAGATGACGGCCCGGGAATTCCCGCGGACATGCAACAGTTGGTGACTCAACGCGGTGTGCGTAGCGACGGACTCCAGGGCGGGCAAGGTATCGGGCTTGCCGTTGTGCGTGATATTGTTGAATCTTATGGCGGTGAGCTAAAAGTGTCGACCAGTGACCTGGGCGGCGCGCAAATCGATATACACATCAACTCCTAAAAACTAAAACATAATGTCCTGGTGGGGAAAGCTGATAGGCGGCGCCGTGGGTTACATGATCGGCGGCCTTATCGGCGCGGTGATTGGTGTTTTCCTGGGGCATAAGCTGGATTCAGGCGTTAGACGATTAACTTATCAGCGTTATTCCGGTGGCGGAAGTCAGGAACGTGTGCGCAAAGCGTTCTTTACGGCGACATTTTCTGTCATGGGTTACGTGGCCAAATCAGATGGCCGCGTGTCCGAGGCCGAGATCAAGATCGCAAATGCGCTGATGGGGCAGATGCAGCTGAGCGAGGAACAACGTGTTCAAGCCAGAGAGTTGTTTACTCAAGGCAAGCAAGCGGACTTTGATGTTAACGCGGTAGTAGATCAATTCCGCTACGCATGTCACCGGCGGTTAAACCTGATTCGCATGTTTCTGGAAATTCAAATCCAGGCGGCGTTAGCGGACGGCGCTATACACGAGATTGAGAAAACGGTGCTGGCAGATATTGCGCAACAATTGGGGTTCCCACGTTTTCAGTTTGAGCAGTTGCTACAGATGATTGCGGCTACTGTTCATTCACAATCACAGACTCAGGCCGCGCAAAAAGCACCAATCTCTGATGACTATAAGATTCTGGGCGTTACGCGTGAAACCAGCGATGCGGAGTTAAAGCGGGCCTATCGCCGTTTAATGAGCCAGCATCATCCGGACAAACTGGTGGCTAAGGGTTTGCCTGAAGAAATGGTGAAACTCGCCACGGAAAAAACTCAGCAAATCCAGGCGGCCTACGACCGGCTTTGTGAGGCACGAAAATAATCGCTTAGCAGCACAGGAAACTTTTATAATCAAGCACACTTCACGAGATCTGCTCGACTATGTCTATCGCCCTAGCCGTTTGTAAAAACAATAAAATTGTACTTGCCACCGATAGTTTGACGACTTTTGGCAGCTTGAAGGTCGATGCGCCCAACTTCGTGACCACGAAAGTGATGAAACACAGCGGTTCATTGATCGCGGGCACCGGCTGGAGTAAATACGATGATATCTTGGATGATTATCTGGCGGCGAAAAACAACGTAAAGCTTGACTCACCAGGAGTGATATTTAATTTCTTCCATGACTTGTGGACGGAAATGCACAAGAGTTACTCATTTGTTAATGATCAAAGCGATGACAAAGAAACGCCGTTCGGTTCGCTGGACTCTTCTTTTTTGGTTGTTAACAGTGCGGGTATTTTTCACATATCAAGTAACATGTCGATTACCAAATTTGAGCAATACATCGCGATAGGTTCAGGTCAGGACTACGCATTAGGTGTATTGTTCGCTTTGTATTCCACGCACACCAGTGTGCAGGCGATTGCACGCAAAGCGGTGCAGGCCGCGATAAATTTTGATATTTATTGTGGCGGCAAGGTTAATATATTTAGCGTGAAGCAGAAAAAATAATTTTGAAACGATCAGGAGAATTGCGGTGACGAAATGTATACAAGTGAATGAAGCCGGTGGGCCAGAAGTCATGCATTGGGTTGATGCCGACATCGGCGATCCGGGAGAGGGCGAGATTCGTGTTCGACACACCGCCGTTGGTTTGAATTTTATTGATGTTTATTTTCGCACTGGCACTTATCCACCACCTGCTTATCCGTTTACACCAGGGCTTGAAGGCGCAGGCGTGGTTGAAGCGGTCGGCGACGGAGTGACGGATGTTCAAACCGGTAATCGTGTGGCTTATGCTGCACCGCCGTTAGGTGCGTATGCCGAGGTGCGTAATATTCCCGCTGAAAAAGTGGTCAATGTACCGGAAAATGTGGACGATCAAACTGCCGCAGCGATGATGTTAAAAGGTATGACGGCAGAATATTTATTGTGCCGCACCTATGTCGTTCAAGCTGGTGACACGATATTGTTTCACGCCGCCGCAGGAGGGGTAGGATTGATTGCCTGTCAGTGGGCTAAGCATCTGGGTGCTACCGTGATTGGCACGGTCAGTTCGGACGAAAAAGCAGAACTTGCCAAAGCGCATGGTTGTGATTATCCGATAATCTATACACGGGAAAATTTTGTCGGCCGTGTAAAAGAGATTACTGATGGTCAAGGCGTTCCCGTCGTGTACGATTCCGTTGGTAAAACCACGTTTACGGATTCCCTCGACTGTTTGCAACCTTTGGGCAAAATGGTCAGCTTCGGCCAATCGTCCGGCAAAGTCGAACCATTTGATATTGGCGTGTTAAGTGCTAAAGGATCGCTGTATCTTACCCGGCCAACCTTAATGACTTACACCGCCAATCGCAGTGATTTGGTCAATAGCGCTAACGCATTGTTTGATGTTGTCGGGCAAGGAAAAGTGAAAATCGATATTAATCAGACTTGTCCGTTAGCGGAAGCGGTGCGTGCCCATCAAGACCTGGAAGGGCGCAAAACTACCGGATCAACTGTGTTGACGGTTTGAGCAACAATTCAAAAGGACGAGCAACCTATGCAAAGGTTGCTCCTCTATTGCCAGTGAACAATAAATACCGCTATTAGTTAGTAAACATGTTGTGACCGGCGGCTGCCCGGAACGATATAGCCGTAGCCGTGTCTGTCATAACACTTTGTGCCGATTACCCTGACTTTATCGCCGTAATGGTCTCGTTTGTATTTATAGACGCGATGACAATCTCTATGGCCGTAATCTGAGTATTGGTTATAGTGTGGTTTTTTCCCATGTTTATAACCATTCTTGAATCCATATCTATAAGCATGTCTGTCCTTGTGCCGGCGTTTATGTGACCAGTAGTCGTGCGGTTTTCCGTATCGCCAACCGTGGTTTTTATAACCATGCTTGCTTTCATGGTGGCGGTTATGCCCGTCATGTTTTTGACCATGTTGCGGTTTGTACTCGTTGTGTCGGCCGTGGCCGTCCGAGTGAGCTTGTGCCGGAATGGTTATGGCGAGGCTCCCCAAGCCAATTACCCCGGCGACAGACGCGATTTTAAGGAACTTGTTCATAATTACTCTCCAGGTTTGCCTATCGACGCGGTCATTTTGGCGTAAACTCCCTGAATCCGTAGTGAACCTTTTATGAACACAAAATGAAACCCACGCAACAACTATGTTCTTATCTGGCTGACCTAAAGTTTGAAGATATTCCCGAGCATGTTGTGCGACGAACGGAAGAACTATTTTTGGACTGGTACGGGTCGGCTTTGGCAGGGCGATGCACCACACCGGTTGTTGCGTTGGAGCAATTCGCCAAGACCATGGGTCCAAGCCAGGGACCAAGTCAACTACTTACCTCACGGGAAACGACATCACCTTTGTTTGCGGCGTTGGTCAATGGCGCTGCTTCGCATGTGGTGGAACAAGATGATTTGCATAACTCATCAGTATTTCATCCGGCGACCGTGGTGTTTCCACCGGCACTGGCGGTAGCGCAAGCAGAAAAAGTAAGCGGCAAGGAATTTATTGCAGCAGTGGTAGTCGGATACGAAATGGGGATTCGTGCGGGTGAATTTCTTGGTTTATCCCACTACAAAGTTTTTCATATGACGGGAACGGTAGGCACCCTGGCAGCCGCAGCAGCGGTTGGTCATTTATTGAAACTGGACGAGACACAGTTTTTACATGCCGTCGGGTCTGCGGGCACGCAAGCTGCGGGTTTGTGGCAGTTTCTACAGGATGCGGCGGATTCAAAACAACTACACACCGCTAAGGCATCGGCCGATGGTCTGCTTGCCGCATACACCGCGCGCGACGGGATGACCGGTGCGACGCAGATTTTGGAAGGTGAGCAGGGTATGGCCGCCGGTATGCTGGGCGATGGTGATATACAATTTCTAACCGGCAATCTCGGGCAGCGTTGGGCAATAACGGAAACGTCGTTCAAGTTTCACGCCTCCTGTCGGCACACTCACCCTGCTGCTGATGCGTTGTTAAAGTTGGTGCAAGAGCAATCCGTAAAACCGGAAAATATCGAACGTATTCGCGCGTATGTTTATCAGGCAGCTTTAGATGTACTAGGCAAGGTGACGAAACCACAAACCATTCACCAATCGAAGTTCTCGATGGGATTCGTGCTCGCTTTGATTGGTCGATATGGAAGGGCGGGTGTTAACGATTTTACGGATGAGGCTTTAGCTGATGCACAACTACTTGATTTGCACGGTCGCGTTGAAATGATTCTGGATACGGAAATCGATGCAGCGTACCCGGACAAATGGATGGCCGCGGTTGAGGTCGAAACCAAAGATGGGCAGACATTGTCCGCACGGGTAGAAATTCCAAAAGGCGATCCGGGCAATACGCTACGTCGGGACGAGCTGGAGAACAAAGCGCTGATGCTGGCGGGTTTTCGTGGTGGCGCGAATTCGGCCGAAATGGCGGGTATTATTAGCAACGTCTGGAACATTACCCAGTCGGGTAACGCAGGCGATACCTTTCGGTTGAGTGAACGAACTGCTAATGCCGCTTAAGAAAAACATGCGATATTTCAATAAATTGGCCGAATAATATAAAGTTAATTCCGGTGACGTATTCGACCTGTTCCAACGGTCTAAAAGAGCACATATGCGCGATGCGTTTTCCCAGGCATGCGCGATGCGATATTTTATATAGCTGTAGTTCAGTACCGTTTCCAATGACTGTCAAATGACTTTATTAGCCGCGACTCTCGACGATAAATACAAACTCGACCAAGGCCGGGTTTATATGAACGGTATTCAAGCCTTGGTGCGTTTGACCATGATGCAGCGCCAGCGTGATCGCGCGCGCGGTTTGAATACCGCGTGTTTCGTTTCGGGTTATCGTGGATCGCCTTTGGGCGGACTGGATAAAGCATTCTGGCAGGCCAGTCCATTTACCGAAAAGAGTCAGATTCATTTTCAACCCGGTATTAACGAAGACCTGGCCGCGACAGCGATATGGGGTACGCAACAGGTCAATTTATACGATGACGCCAAAGTCGATGGCGTGTTCTCGCTCTGGTATGGCAAGGGACCGGGCGTTGATCGTTCGGGTGATGTATTTAAACATGCCAACAACGCGGGTTCATCACAATACGGTGGCGTATTGGTCGCCGCGGGAGATGATCATACCTGCAAGTCGTCCACACTACCGCATCAAAGCGAATACGCGTTTATCGATGCAAGCATCCCAATTTTAAATCCATCAAACGTTCAGGAGATTCTCGATCTGGGAATCGTGGGGTGGGAGTTGTCGCGTTATAGCGGTTGCTGGATAGCGTTAAAGACGATAGCGGAAATCGTCGATTCATCGGCATCTGTGCAAATCGATCCCGACAGATTGAATATCGTCATACCGGATGACTTTGATATGCCGGAAGGCGGACTGAACATTCGTTGGCCCGATCCACCCATGGATCAGGAAGAGCGATTGCATCGCCATAAACTTTATGCGGCACTCGCTTTTGCCCGGGCCAATCGTTTAAATAGAATTGTGTTGGACAGCCCGAATCCACGCTTCGGCATTATCACGACCGGCAAATCCTATCTCGATGTGCGACAGGCATTAGAAGATATTGGTATCGACGATAAGCATGCCGCCGAGATTGGTATGCGAATATATAAAGTCGGTATGCCCTGGCCGCTGGAACGCGATGGTGTACGCGAATTTGCGACCGGTCTCGAAGAAATACTGGTGGTTGAAGAAAAACGCGCCGTTATTGAAAATCAACTCAAGGAACAACTGTATCACTGGCATCCTGATGCGCGTCCGCGCGTTTTAGGCAAATTCGACGACAACGACGAATGGATATTGCCTTCTATCAGCGAAGTCACACCGGGACGCATCGCGCGAGTAATTTCCGATCGGATCGGACGTTTTTATACCAGCGAGTATATTAAACAGCGACTTGAATTTCTGGATGCAAAAGAACGAGCACTCTCGACGCTAAAACCCAGTGTCGAACGCAAACCGTATTTTTGTTCCGGTTGCCCGCACAATACATCGACTAAAGTTCCTGAAGGCAGCCGTGCGATGGCAGGTATCGGTTGCCATTACATGGTGTTGTGGATGGATCGCAGTACCGACACTTACACGCACATGGGTGGTGAGGGCGTGCCGTGGGTGGGGCAGGCGCCGTTTACGAATACCAAACATGTTTTCGCGAACCTCGGTGACGGCACTTATTTTCATTCGGGTTTGTTGGCGGTGCGCGCCGCTATCGCCGGCAAGGTCAATATCACTTATAAAATTTTGTATAACGACGCCGTGGCCATGACCGGCGGTCAACCGGTGGATGGCTCGTTGAGCGTGCCGCAAATCAGTCACCAACTCTACGGCGAAGGTGTGCGCCGCATTGCCGTTGTCTCCGACGAGCCGGAGAAATACACCGACCGGTCGGTCTTTGCACAGGGCGCCACTATCCATCATCGTGATGAATTGGAACAGATTCAACGCGATTTTCGTGAGGCGGAAGGTGTCACGGTCATTATCTACGATCAAACCTGTGCCACGGAGAAACGCCGCCGCCGTAAGCGTGGATTGATGGAAGACCCGGCCAAACGCGTGGTGATTAACGAATTGGTTTGTGAAGGTTGTGGCGATTGCAGCGTGCAGTCCAATTGTTTGTCGGTAGTACCGGTAGAAACGGAATTTGGACGCAAGCGGGCTATCGACCAATCGTCCTGCAACAAAGATTTCAGTTGTTTGAAAGGATTTTGTCCGAGTTTTGTAACCGTTTATGGCGGCGAGTTACGCAAACCAAAATCCCGTCAGCAGGAATTTGATTTTCCTGAATTGCCTGAACCGGTGCTTGCGAGAACGGATACGCCCTACGGAATTATTGTCACGGGAATAGGCGGTACTGGCGTTGTCACTATCGGTGCGTTGTTGGGTATGGCAGCGCACATGGAAGGCAAGGGCGTGTCAGTATTGGATATGACCGGTCTTGCGCAGAAGTACGGCGCAGTCACCAGCCATGTACGCATCGCAAACAATCCTGAAGATATACAATCCGTGCGCATCGCAGCCGGCGGCGCAAACTTGTTACTCGGTTGCGATTCCGTTGTCGCTTCTGGGTTTGACGCATTGGCTAAACTGGATCGCGACGTGTCCCATGCAATTATCAACAGCCACCAGTCCATGACCGCACAGTTTATTAACGACCCCGACATGGCGTTTCCACAAAATGCTATTGAACGGGCGATTCAGGATGCGGTGGGGAGAAACAAAACGCATTTGTTGGATGCAACAGACCTCGCTCAGCGTCTGTTGGGTGATTCCATTGCCAGTAATTTGTTCATGGTGGGTTACGCTTATCAAAAAGGACTCATTCCACTTTCCGCCGATGCCATTGATCGTGCTATTGAGTTGAATGGTGTGCGCATCGACTTTAATCGACAGGCATTCTTGTGGGGCAGACGAGCGGCGCATGATCTCAAAGCTGTTTCTAAAATAGCAAAACCCGGTGATTCACCAAAGAAAAATGTCACAACATTTGAATCGATAGTTAATCGTCGTGTTGAAATTTTAACCAGCTATCAGAACAAACGATATGCAAAACGTTATCGTAAACTCATTGATAAAGTCACGACGGCCGAGCATGACAAAGCCCAGGGGATGACAGGATTGGCCGAGGCGGTGGCCAGGAGTTATTTCAAGCTAATGGCTTATAAAGACGAGTACGAAGTGGCGCGTCTATACACAGACGGCAGTTTTGAAAAACAAATCGAGAGTATGTTTGAAGGCGATGTCAGTGTATCGTTTAACCTCGCGCCGCCATTATTCTCCAAACGTGATCCTGTTACCGGCTATTTGTTAAAACGCGAATACGGCCCGTGGATGTTAAAAGCGTTCAAGCTGCTGGCGACACTTAAGTCATTACGTGGTACCCCATTCGATATTTTTGGACATACCGGCGAACGTAAACGGGAGCGAGCGCTGATAAAAGACTACGAGAAATTAACAAATAAACTATTGAATACTTTGAACCACGACAATCATGCTTTAGCCGTTGAAATTGCCGAACTCGCCACGCAAGTGCGTGGTTACGGACATATCAAAGAAGAAAGCATCCGGTGTTACAAGGAACGATTAGCGGAATTGATTGCGATGTACGAAAATCCGGAAGAAGCCAAACAGGTAGCTTGAGACGCAACGCTTTGGCTGTCAGCATTCTGCCATCGGCATTCAGTGTTCTTGCTTCACAGATAATATCTGTCTGAGAGCTGGCGATCTTGTAGGAGCGGCGCCTCGCCGCGATAGTTTTGATTAGATTTTTTCATTAACGCCGGTTTATTCAGAATGACACAAAGTCACACAACTTCATTCCCGCGTAGGCGGGAATCTAGAGTCACTGAATAGGCTCCTGGATTCTTCCTATGTGGGCGGCTTCTTAGCATCGGACGCAAAACTCTTTAACTGGATGCCTGCCTGCGCAGGCATGACAAAAATTGTTGTGATTTTGCTTTCCTCCCCGCGTTCGAGCAATCCGACTGACGCCTGTGTTGTGAAGGAATAGCCCCAACAGTATTTGTAGGATGCGGTGAGGAATGAACCGCATCGGATGTCAACTTCCCAATATTAGGCATATCAGCAGGATAATTTTATTTGGCCTTCACTTGATCTCACTTCGTAAAAATCTTTCGCGATTGATGCGGTTCGCAAGCTCACCACATCCTACGTGGGATTATCCCGCCCGTTTCAGCGATTTGTTAGGTGGCTAGTTGGCATACCCATCACTGCGAAAGTATCCTCGAAACCTCTTTGAAAAACGTTGTTGTGATTTGGACTGAGCCAACGCTTATCTTGAATGTTTTGGCGGGTTCACGATCATAGTACTTTTTCAATTGCTTACGATCGTTCTCAAGAAAACTTGAGGTGCCGGCGCCGTGAACAAGAGAGTTTCTACGCGAGTATAGCCAGTGAGCATAACCACATAATTGAGTACGGACATTTAAACTTCTGTTGGGGTTTAATTTTTTCAAGAATCTTACCCGTAGAGACATTAACCCGAGGGTATTTTTCGGATTGCTGCTCTGGCTGAAATATTTGGAACAGCTTGAGCAATTTTCGAGAATGTCTTAGCCGCAAGATAGTGTTTCTAATCGACGCCTTAAATCTAGTGTCTATCGCTGATTCTAGGTTGGCGCTCTCCATTAGCAGTCTAATCAATTCTGCCTCTGTAACCTGGTTCTTCATGTCAGTCTCGGCGGCTTCGATCAGCCCATCATTTCGGCAATTGTCTAGAATCAACCGATCTATCATAGAATCAAATCGATCCACAAGATTGGTATACACAAGCTTTTGGAGATGCTTGCGGCTATTCTCTGCTAATCCACCGATCTCTGTGATTGCGGGTTCGATTTCGCCGGCCACGAAATCCCCAAATTCCTTGAGGGCTTCTTTGTTCAATTTTCTACCTAACAGTGAGTAAACAACATGTTTCCGCGTTCCAACACAGTTTGTTGTTGTATTTCCTGCATTTGAATTAGTCGAGTATTCATCACTGACTTGCTGTAAACCGTGATATTTCAATCGGCGGTGCATTGTTCAAAGTTTGATAAACCACACAATACCGTTCGGTTAGTTTTAGCAATGTATCCAATTGTTCCTGGTCAGCGTCGGTATCGAGATCAAAGCGTAGTCGGATTTGTTTGAAGCCGACGGGAGTTTCTTTGTCCACTCCCAGTGTTCCACGAAAATCAAGATCGCCTTCAGCATGCACGGATGCATCGCGCAACTCAATACTGATCGCAGTTGCGACGGCATTTAAAGTCACACCGGCACAGGCGGCCAAGGCTTCTAATAGCATATCGCCTGAGCAAGCAGACAAGCCATCGCCACCGGTGGCCGGGTGCAGGCCTGCACTGACCAGACCTTTGCCGGTATCCACTTTACAGGTGACGCCATCGCCAATACGCCCTTCCGCACGTAAGGTGATGACAGCGGAATCCGGTTGTTCCCGGTACTGTTGTTTTAAAGGTGCCTGCAGTGATTTGAGTTCGTCAGCTTTCATTTGATTCCCCATAATTAGATGTTAGTCAGCGTTATAGAAAACGCATGCAGTTGTAGTTCAGACAACGCTGTGAGACATGAAATTTCCGCTTTCCAAATACGAAGGTGAAGCGGTGTTTTGTTTAACCCCAAAGCGTCGAATCAGGCGAATGAATCCGGTTGTTGTCGAAGTTCAAGCTGGGATCTCTATCATGCTTCAGTAGCAGCGGCCCGTCCAAGTCGACAAATGTTGCACCATGAGTCAACAAAGTCGCCGGCGCCATGCCCAGTGATGTGCCGATCATGCAACCCACCATCCATTGCATATCCCCGTCTTTCGCCATCTGTCGTAATTTCAATGCTTCCGTCAGACCACCGGTTTTATCCAGCTTGATGTTGATCATGTCGTATTTGGGCGGCAATTCGTCAAAGTCACTGGTGGTATGACAGGATTCATCCGCAGCCAGAGGAATTACAGATTTAAATGATTGTAAAGATTCATCGCAGTCGGCGGGCAAGGGTTGTTCAATCATTTTTACACCGAGTCCATGCAATTCCGGTACGACCTGTTCCAACAATTTCATATCCCAGGCTTCATTGGCGTCCACAATCAATGACGCACCGGGCGCGTGCTCGTGCACTGCATGTACGCGTTCGACAATCTGTTCGGCGTCGAGCTTTAGTTTTAACAAGGGCCGGTGTGCATTTTGCCTGGCAGCTGCGCCCATCGCTTCAGGTGTATCCAGACTTAGTGTGTATGCTGTGATTGCTGGTTCGGGTTTCGGAATTGTGGCAATATCCCAGACACGTTGTCCGCTGAGTTTTGCGTTCAGATCCCACAACGCACAATCGATGGCATTGCGTGCAGCGCCGGCGTCCAGTTGATCGAGCAATGCTTTCGCTGTTATTCCTTCTTTAACTAATGGTGCCGCCAAATGAATTTGTTCCAGCACACTATCGATAGTCTCGCCATAACGTGCGTAGGGTACACATTCTCCACGTCCGGTGTGATTCTCATTAGTTATTTCGACAACAATGACACTCGCTTCGGTCTTAGTTCCACGAGAAATCGTAAACGCTTCTCGTAGCGGCCAGTTTTCGGAATAGACCCTAATTGTCCGCATCTAGCATTTTATCGACTATAGCTGCGACACCGGTTCGCACGGGATCGACACAGGGCAACTGCAAATCGTCTTCAGTTTGTTGGAGAAAGAACTGTGCATCATTCTCAGACAGGCCACTCGTGTTGATGCTCATGCCAATGAACTTGACAGTCGGGCTAACCAGTCGGGCCGACTCAAGGTTTGCCGCCATGCAATCGCTTACTGTCGGCAGCGGTTGTTTTGGCAGTCCACGCATGTTGGTGCGTGTGGGTTCGTGACACAAGACCAACAAATCCGGTTGCGCACCGTGTAACAAACCAAGACTCACGCCGGCAAATGACGGATGAAACAACGA
>Ga0224508_10000569_pt1 | contig 35884 bp, 33 predicted proteins | sample SF_Jan12_sed_USG_4_FD_170157 | JGI IMG/M metagenome (GOLD analysis project Ga0224508, IMG submission 170157) | Sediment microbial communities from San Francisco Bay, California, United States - SF_Jan12_sed_USGS_21 | ecosystem: Environmental > Aquatic > Marine > Sediment | place: USA...
CGTTGAACGCCGCATCAAAGTGATAGGCGCGTGCTCCCATAACGAACGGCCAAGGATGAACGCAACACCGGATCACGAGTGCGTGACTATCGCTTTCAGGCAAGGCGGACGGCTAGATCAAAAGCGCAGTGTACCTGCAGTACATGAGCATTTTGAGCGAGTCGTTGAACGCCGCATCAAAGTGATAGGCGCGTGCTCCCATAACGAACGGGAAAACCTAAGATGAATCCAGCTTTATGGGTAGCCAAAACCGGCCTCGACGCACAGCAGTCCCGCATGTCGGTTATTTCCAACAACCTCGCCAACGTCAACACCAACGGGTTTAAACGTGACCGCGCGGTGTTCGAGGATTTGATGTATCAGACGGTGCGCCAGGCAGGCGGGCAAACCTCCCAGGACACGGAGCTCCCTACGGGACTGGCGCTGGGCACCGGCGTGCGACTCGTGGCTACGGAAAAACTGCACACACAAGGCAACATCGTACAGACCGACAACGCGCTGGACGTCGCTGTCAACGGCCGCGGTTTGTTCGAGGTGGTGCTGCCCAACGGCAGCGCCGCCTATACACGTGACGGCAGCTTCAACATTGACAGTCAAGGGCAGCTGGTCACCTCAAGCGGGTACACGGTGCAACCGGCGATAACCATTCCGGATGGCGCGCAGTCGGTCACTATCGGGATGGACGGCACGGTTTCGGTGATGCTCGCCGGCAACTCATCACCCACGCAGGTAGGCACTCTGCAGCTCAGCGACTTTATCAATCCCGTGGGATTGCAAGCGATCGGCGAGAACCTGTTCACGGAAACCGCTGCCAGTGGTCCGGCACAGCCCGGTACGCCGGGTTTGAACGGCCTCGGACGTTTGCTGCAGGGCTCGCTTGAGACATCCAACGTAAACGTCGTCGAAGAGATGATCAGCATGATCGAAACGCAGCGCGCCTACGAAATGAACTCGCGCGCAATTTCCACCACCGACGGCATGCTGCAATTCCTGACGAACAACGTCTGAGCAGCATCATGATTGGTATCGCGCGATTTCTTCTGTTGGTTCCGTTGCTGGCACTCGGCGCTTGCTCGATCACACGCACGGTCACGCCCGATCCCAATTTTGCGATCACCGAGCCTCCGCCGCCACCGCCCGCTGGAGTGATCAGCGACGGTGCAATTTATTCGCCGCAAACGGGGTTGAGTCTGTTCGAAGACCGGACCGCGTTGCGCGTTGGCGATATTCTAACCGTTTTGCTGAGTGAGAGCACTGCGGCAAGCACCAGCGCTTCCACGTCTACGCAAAAAAATGACAGCATCGACACGGGTATTCCGACGGTGTTTGGGAACGGTGTCACGTACAAAGGCAAAAATATTCTACAAAACGTCTTGGAAGCCGAACGCAGCTTCACCGGCTCGGGAGACAGCTCGCAAAGCAACAGTTTGACCGGTGATCTTACGGTTACGGTTTCGCGAGTTCTGGCCAACGGCAATCTGCAGGTGCGCGGCGAAAAAATCATCGGCATCAATCAAAGTGCGGAGTTCGTTCGCCTGAAGGGCGTCGTTCGGCCGCAGGACGTCACGCCCGACAACACGGTGCTGTCATCGAAAGTTGCCAACGCGCAGATTTACTATGGCGGCGGCGGCGCCGTCGCCGAAGCCAACACCAAAGGTTGGTTGTCGCGCTTCTTCAACAGCGCGTACTGGCCGTTCTGAGGAATTCTATATGCTCGCACACCTGACACACCGGCTTGTTGCGTCGTTACGCAGAACCAGCGTGGCTTTTTTGGTTCCATTAATGATGTTGAGTGCCGGCAGCGCGCAAGCCGAGCGCATCAAGGATCTCGCGGGCCTCGCCGGTGTACGCTCTAACCAGCTCGTGGGCTACGGTCTGGTGGTCGGACTGGACGGTACGGGCGACCAGACCAGCCAGACCCCGTTTACCATTCAAAGTCTGATATCCATGTTGTCACGCTACGGCGTAACCGTTCCACCGGGTGTGAATGTGCAGGTCAAGAATGTCGCAGCTGTGACTGTGCACGCCGATCTGCCGGCATTCGCGAAACCCGGCCAGGGCATCGATGTGACCGTATCGTCACTCGGCAACGCAAAAAGCCTGCGCGGCGGCAGCCTGTTGCTAACGCCCTTGCGCGGTGCCGATAACCAGGTTTATGCAATGGCTCAGGGCAGTCTGGTGGTCGGCGGTTTTGGCATTGACGGTGGCGACGGCTCACGCGTTACGGTGAATGTTCCCAGCGTCGGACGAATTCCGAACGGGGCCACCGTCGAGCGCAGTGTCGCGAGTCCGTTCGCACGGGGCGATGCAATATTCTTTAATCTGCACACCGCCGATTTCACCACGGCGCGGCGTGTTGCCGACTCGATCAATGCTGCGGTGGGGCCGGCGACCGCGCAACCGGTAGATGCCACCACTATTCGCGTCGCCGCACCGCGTGACGTTGCGCAGCGCGTGGGATTCGTCGCGTTTCTCGAGGACATCCAGCTGCAGCCTGGCGAAGCACCCGCTCGGGTGATCGTCAACTCGCGCACCGGCACCATCGTGATCGGCAGTCATGTGCGCGTAAATCCGGCGGCCGTCACGCATGGCAGTCTGTCAGTAAGCATTACGTACAACCCGCTGGTCAGCCAGCCGCAGGCGCTGGCGCAAGGCGAGACGCAGGTGGTGCCGCGCAGCGATATAGAAGTGACACAGGATGCCAACCGCATGTTTCTGTTCGACGCGGGGGTGTCGCTACAGGAAATCGTGCACGCGGTTAATCAGGTTGGCGCCGCGCCCGGCGATCTGGTGGCCATCCTGGAAGCCTTGAAGCAGGTCGGCGCGCTGCGCGCCGAATTGATAGTGATTTGAACGATGACGCCGGCCGGGTTTTACTTCGATCCACAAACGCTGACGGGTCTCAAGCAGGCCGGTGAGCAGCAACAGACGCTGGAGCGCGTTGCACAGCAATTCGAAGCGCTGTTCGTGCATATGCTGCTGAAACAGATGCGCCAAGCCAGTTTCGGCGACGGCTTGTCCGATTCGTCGCAAAGCACTTTTTACCGGGACATGTTCGATGCGCAAATGGCGCAGCATGTCGGCGGAAAGGCTGGCCTCGGCATCGCCCAGCTGCTGGTGAGCGCGTTGGGTAAAACAATGCCAGTCATGTCAGCGGGTGAGCAGCAGGACTCGGTTCGGCCGGCGCCATCGCCAGCACCGTCAGCAACCGCGACCATACCCCGGCCGCTCGCCGAACTGCACCAAACAGCCGTGGCTGGTGCGCAAAAAGAAACTCTCTGGCCCGCGGTTGCCGGCATTCATGCAACGCAACCTTCGTTGGGGATTCCGCCCGGTGACATACCGATGCTGCGTTTGCAAGGGCTCGTTCACAGTCCGACTGCGCAACCGGCGGAAGTGGCGCCGCCGCCTGCCCAAGCGGCTCGTATGGGACAGGAGCCCGCTGCATCGGACGCGAGCGTGGATTGGCAATCTCCGCAGGAATTCCTGGCGCACCTGCGACCGTTCGCCCGGCAGGCCGCGCAACAGCTGGGCGTGGCAAGCGAGGTGTTGCTGGCGCAGGCGACACTGGAGACCGGCTGGGGGCGCAAATTGCCGCGCCACCCCGACGGACGCAGCAGCTTTAACCTGTTCGGCATCAAAGCCGACGCACGTTGGGCGGGTGAATGGGTAAGCAAGCCGACGCTGGAATTCACGCAAGGTGGCATGCGCCGTGTGCGTGCGCAGTTCCGCGCTTACGCATCGCCGCACGAATCCTTCCAGGACTATGCGAGTTTTCTGAAAACCAGTCCGCGCTACGCGGGCGCATTGGACGTAGCGGGGGATCCCACAGCGTATCTGCATGCTCTGCAGAACGCCGGCTACGCGACCGATCCGCACTACGCGGAAAAAATTCTCTCGCTGCTCGACAGCGAACAGTTTCGCAGCGCGTTACCGCAAGCCGCGGCTAAAGAAAGCAGTGATGGTGCCGTTTAGTCGTACGACGGAAAGTGTTTTTGCCCGCAACATGCAGGCCTGGGAGCGAGCACCAACGATGGTTGCGAGAACGGAAAAACAGCGATGAGCGACTTCGTCAACAATGCGGTGACCGGCCTGCTCAGCTATCAGCGCACGCTGGGCACGATCAGCCATAATATCGCCAACGCGACCACGCCTGGATTCAGCCGGCAGCAGACACTGTTGAGCGCGCAACCGGCCGTCGTCAGAGGGCGCGAAGGTAACGGTGTGCAGGTGCTGGACGTACGCCGTCACTACGACCAGTTCCTGACTCTGCAGTTGCGCGACACCCAGGCGCTGCAAAGTCAGCTGGAAGCGTTTCACTCGCAGGCCGCGCTGCTGGATGACGTGCTGGCGGATCCCCAGGGTGGCGTGACCCCCGCGTTGCAGGCGTTTTTCTCCGCCGTGCAGGAACTCGCGGACGACCCGGCTTCCACAACCGCGCGCATTGCCCTGCTTAACGAAGGCGACGCGCTGGCGGCACGCTTCCACTATCTGGATGACCGCATGGCGGATCAGGCGACCTCGGCCAATCAACGCATCGAGGGCATGGTCAATGAAATCAACGCGCTCGCCAGGTCGTTGGGCGAAATCAATCAGGACATTCTCGGCGTAGGTGGTAGCCGCGCACAATCCAATCCGGATCTGCTGGATCGTCGTGATCAGACCTTGCTGGAGTTGTCGAAACTGGTCACGGTCAGTGCCGTGGAGCAAGCCGACGGGCGAATAAACGTATTCATCGGCAGCGGTCAGACATTGGTCACCAACGATTCCGTGTTTACGCTGTCGACGTTCGCCGATGCTGCGGACGCATCGCGTCTGCGCATCGGTTACAACGGTGTCGCTGGCAGCGGCGACATAACCGATGCACTGAACGGTGGTGAACTGGGCGGCGTGCTGCAGTACTCACAAAGTCTGTTGCCGGAGGCGCGCAATATGCTGGGTCGCGTCGCCATTGCGCTCGCTCAGAGTTTCAACGCGCAGCACCGCGATGGCATGGATTTGAATGGCAACCTGGGCGGGGATTTCTTCAGCGTCGCCGCGCCACCAGTACTGGGCAACGCGAACAATATCGGTGCGGCGACCGTGACGGCCGCGGTCACTGACATCACGCAGCTCACGGTGCAGGACTATACGCTAGGTTTCGACGGCGCGCTGTTTACGCTGAGCGCCGCCGACGGCAGCAGCAGTGTCGCCGCAGCCGGACCGACGCTTACGCTCGATGGAATCACAGTGAATGTCGCCGGGGCGGCGGCCGCAGGCGATAGCTTCATAATTCGGCCGACCCGCATTGGCGGCCAGACGCTGGCGGTGGCGATCGCGGACAGCGATGCGATCGCGGCTGCCGTACCCATCACGACGAGTACCGCCCTGGGTAACGCGGGTAGCGCGAGCATCAGCACCGGCGAGGTGCTGGACGTCAACGATCCGAACCTGCTCGATACGATCACGCTGCGGTTCAATTCCGCCACCGATTACGATGTGCTGGACCCAAACGGCATGGTGCTGGCCGCCGCGCAGCCGTATACCAGCGGCGCGAACATCGACATCAACGGTTGGCGGGTACAGATCAGCGGTGTACCGCAAGCCGGGGACAGTTTCACGGTGCAGTCCAACGTCGGCGGCATTTCCGACAATCGCAATGCCCTGCTGCTGGGCGGACTGCCGACCACCGGCATCATCGACGGCGGCACGGCCACTTATCAGGAAGCGTACAGCTCTCTGGTCGGCAGCGTCGGAGCCCAAACCCGCGAAGCGCGCGTTAATGCCGATGCGCAACAAACATTGTTCGACAGCGTGCAAGGCCGACGCGAGTCGGTCTCCGGCGTGAACCTGGACGAAGAAGCCGCCAATCTGATTCGTTTCCAGCAGGCTTATCAGGCGTCGGCGCGCGTCATAGCGACAGCCGATGAGCTGTTTCAAAGTCTGCTCAACGCGGTCTGATCATCATGCGCATATCCACTGCCCAGCTGTTTCAGCAAAGCATCCAACAGATCCAGCAACGCCAGGCCGACATCAACGAACTGGTGGAAAAGATCAGCTCGGGGCGTGCGCAGCTGCGGCCGTCCGACGATCCGTTCGTGGCGGCGCGTAGTCTGGAAATGCAGCAGAAGATCGCGCGCACCGATCAGTTTCAGGAAAACATCGTGCTGGCGCGCACCAACCTCGCGACACAGGATACGGTGTTGCAGGATGTCAACGTTGCGCTGCAGCGGGTACGAGAACTGGCAGTGCAGGCGAACAACGCGAGTCTCACTGCCGAGAATCGCGCCCAGATTGCGGCAGAAGTCAATGAGCGCATCAGCGAGCTCAGACAACTGGCCAATACCGTGAACGCCGACGGCGATTTTCTGTACGCGGGATTTCGCGGCGATACCGAACCGTTTGCAACGGCCGTAGTGGGGGCGCTCAGCTACATTGCGTATCAGGGAGACGACGGCAGCCGCTTCATGCAGGTGGGCGACAAACGGCAGTTGCAGACCAGTGAGCCCGGCAGCGATGTGTTTCAGAGAATTCGCAGTAACAACGCGCTGCTGACCGAAACACAGGCCGCCAACCTGGGCACCGGACAGATCGCACCGGCGACGATCGTCGACCCGACCCGGATAGGCGAATACGCCTACACGTTTACCGGCGCCGCCGCTCGTAATGACATCATGTTTCTGGACGACATGGCCGGCGGGCAGGACGGCGTGACCTTTACCCTGCAGGGCCGCACCTACGAGCTCGACGTTGGTGGCGGTGGCGTCTTGGCGGGGAACATTGGCGTCGCCATAGCGGCCAACGATCCTGCGGCGACGATTGCCGGACTGGTGCAGGCGCAGCTGGCCGCCGATGTGACGGCGGGGGATCTCAATAACATCACGGTCACGGCGGCCGGTGCGGACGTGCAGATCATGTCCGATGTGGCGACCGGCACTACGACGCATACGGATGTGGCTACCGTGCTGGCCACCAACTATGCAATTACGCCCGCTGGCCAGACCAATGTCAGCACCGTGACGCTGGACGGGGTCACCTACGAATTCCGCTTCGACAACGAGGCGGCACTGGCGGGGAACGTGAAAGTATCGCTAGGCGCCCTGACGGCCGGCACCACGGACGATCAGGCGAGTAACTTCGCCGCGGCGATCAACGCCCAGAATGCCGGGGGCAACACGACTTACAGTGCTGTCGCGGACGCCAATGTCACCGCAGTGCAAACGGGTGCACAGCATAACTATCGCATTGTGATCAAAGCTGGCGGTTTGTACGACGTGGTCGACGATACGCTCGGCTTGAACGTGATCACCGATGCGACCTATACACCGGGACAACTGATTGCCTTCAACGGCATTGAGACCGCCGTCATCGGTACGCCCAACGTAGGGGACTCCTTCAGTATTTCCGCGGGCACGCACCAGGATATTTTTACCACGGTTGCGACGTTCGCCCACGGCCTGCGCGATCCGATCGACGATACGGTCACGGCGGAACGCATTCGTCTGACGCTGGAGGATCTTGATGCGGCGATCGACCACGTATCGCAGCAACAGGCGAACGTGGGGGGGCGCTTGAACGCGCTGGAGACCCAGCAGGATGAAAACGCGGCTTTCAATCTGCAGTTGCGCGAAAGCCTGTCCGATATCGCCGATCTGGACTACGCTGATGCGGTTGCACGACTGGAGTACAGCCTGTTCGTGCTGCAGGCCGCGCAGCAGAGCTTCGCTCGGGTCGAATCCGTCAGTCTGTTCGATTTTATCGGTTGACGCCGAGTCCGTTCACGCTGTGTTCAAGTATTTTTCAAACTCGCCGTTACCCCTTTTCCGCCTGCCACCGGGGGCAGTGCATACGTCACATTTTCAAGGGATTACGCGCGCTATTTACCCGGGTGTATTAAAGCTCAAACCTGCAACGCCGATAAACGAGGCAGGTCCTGGTCCATGAAAGCTGCGACAACGCGGCCACTGAATATGTAGGAGCTTAGATATGCCTCAGGTAATCAACAGCAACATTATGTCGCTGAACGCGCAGCGGAATCTGAACAACACTCAGTCGTCACTACAGACGTCGCTGGAACGGTTGTCGTCCGGTCTGCGCATCAACAGTGCGAAAGACGACGCTGCCGGTCTCGCGATCGCGGAGCGCTTCACTTCGCAGATTCGCGGTCTCAATCAGGCGGTACGCAACGCCAACGACGCGATTTCACTGGCGCAGACCTCGGAAGGTGCGCTAGCGGAATACAGCAACAACCTGCAGCGGGTACGCGAGCTGGCCATCCAGTCGGCCAACGCCACCAACTCCGCTTCTGACCGGCAGTCGCTGAACGCGGAAGTCCAGCAGTTGCTCGCAGAGATGCAACGAGTTGCCGTGCAAACCAGTTTCAACGGCCGCAACGTCCTGGACGGCACCTTCAACGGCGCGCAGTTCCAGATCGGTGCGTTCTCCGGCCAGACCATCAACGTGAACGTCACCAACTCGCAGACCAGCGCGTTGGGTTCATACCAGGTCGGCAACTCGGCGACCAACGTCAGCGGTCAAGCGCTGGCCGCAGGCGACCTGACGGTCAACGGTGTGGACGCCGGCATCTCGGTGTCGGGGTCGGCGGAGGATATTTCGGCCGCGATCAATGCCATCAGCAGCGAGACGGGCGTTACCGCCTCGGCCAGCACGTCGGTCACCAGCGCGAATACGTTGCAGCGCAACCAGGGCCTGTTGTCTGGCGACATCGTGATCAACGGTGTGAACATCGGTGCGGTCAACGGCTCGAACAATATCTCCACTCAGGGTTCGAACGTCGCTTCGGCGATCAATAACCTGACCAACCAGCACGGTGTGATCGCCACTTCCGATCAGGCTACCGGTCAGCTGACGCTCAGCTCTTCGACTGGCGCCAACATTATCATCACCAGCGACAATGGTGACGCCGGTTACTCGCGAATCGAAAACGCCGCGGGCATCGAAGTCAGTGCCAGCACCGAGCAGTCACAGGCCACCTACACCATCACCGGCACCGCCGGTCGTAACGACATTACCTTCGTTAACGACACAGCGGGCGATCAGGACGGCGTGACCTTTACGCTGCAAGGCCGTACGTACGAGCTGGATGTCGGTGGCGGTGGTGTTGCAGCCGGTAACATCCAGGTCACTTATGCCGCTAATGACACCGGTGCGACTATCGCAGGCGCCGTGCAGGCAGTGCTGGCCGCGGATGTCACCGCTGGTAACCTGAACAACGTCACCGCGACGGCCGCGGCGGCGGACGTTCAGATTCTGTCTGATGTCGCGACCAGCACCCTCACGCACACCGACATGACCACGGGTTTGGCCACGAACTACGGCATCGTGTCTGCCGGTGTAGCCAACGGCGACACGCTTACTCTGGGTGGTGTGATCTACGAGTTCCGCTTCGACAACGAAGCTGCCACAACGGGCAACACCAAAGTGAGCCTCGGCGTCAACGCTGCCGGTACGCAGGACAACCAGGCGACCAACCTGTCGACTGCGATTACCGGTCAGTATACGGCGATCAACACCAACATCACCTCCGCAGTGGCCACGAACGTTGTCACCGTGACCTCGGATCTGCTGGGCAGCCCGGGCGATACGACCGTTGACGGAACGTTCAGCGGCGTTGCAGGTGCTGCTGAAGACTTGAACGGTGGTACCGGTACCGCGCTTGACGGCGCCGGCACGGCACAGAACAACTACGGCATTCTGCAGTTGAACTCGCCGCAGCAGTTCGTGATCTCCGGTAACAACACTACGAAGGCAGGCTTGCAGTCGGCGACTTCGACCCTGATTGCGATCAACTCGATCGACGTGAGCACGGTCTCTGGTGCCAACACTGCCATCGACCTGGTCGACGGCGCCTTGTCTCAAGTGGCGAGCATCCGGGCCGACCTCGGTGCGGTGCAGAATCGACTGCAGTCGACGATCTCGAATCTGTCGACCGCCTCGGAGAACTTCAGTGCTGCCCGTTCACGCATCCAGGATGCTGACTTCGCCGCGGAAACTGCCGCCCTGACCCGCGCACAGATTCTGCAGCAGGCCGGCATAGCGATGCTGTCGCAGGCGAATGCACAACCGCAGACGGTATTGGCGCTGCTCCAGTAAGCAGTACCGTGACGACCTCCGCTCCCGGTGAGCCTGGCACCGGGAGCGGATTTTAAACGCCCTAGAGGGTTGGGCAATGTATACAGACGCAAACAACTCGTTGCTGAGCAAAGCGCCGCAAACCGGTCTCACGAGACAGGATGCGGTATCGCAGGCAAACAAAACCCAGCGCGCAGCGGAAGTAGTCGAGCTGCGGCCGGGTACCAATGGACAACCGCTCCGCGAACTGCCGCCGGCTGAGATGGCCGAACTAGAGCAGGCTGTTGAAAATCTCAATCAGACACTGCAGGACATCAAGCGCGAACTGCGGTTCAGTGTGGACGACGACACTGGTCGCACGATCGTGAAAGTCATCAATGCTGATACCGACGAGGTGGTGCGCCAGATCCCCAGCGAACAGCTGTTGAACACCGTGCGCCATATGGAGCAGCAAGCCGGTTTACTGCTGGACACTGAGGCCTGACAGCAGGTGGGTGATCTGCGGCAAGAAACTGCGCGTGGCGCTGGCGCATGATCACCGCGACGGGAATTGGTTCCGGGCTGGATGTTTCCGGCATCGTCGCGCAACTGGTCGAAGCGGAAAGTGCGCCACAAACGTTTCTGCTGGATCAGCGCGAGGCCCGGTTACAGGCGCAGATTTCCGGGTTCGGCACACTTAAATCCGCGCTGCTCGAATTACGCACCTCGCTCGCCGGCATCGAATCCGTCAGCGACTTCCAGCAACGTGCCGCCACTTCCAGCGACGACGCGCTGTTTACCGCAAGTGCCAGCAGCGATGCAGTCTCCGCGAGTTATCAAATCAAGGTCGATGAACTGGCGCAATCGCGCAAGCTTAGCAGCCAGGGATTCGGCAGTTCGGTCGCCACTGTCGGCAGCGGTCAATTGACGTTCAGTTCGGGTGGCGAGTCGTTCACGGTGGACATCGGCGCTACCGAGGGGTCGGTCGCGGAGATTCGCGATGCGGTCAACGCCGCGACGGGTAACGACATCGTTTCCGCGACCACTGTCCAGGTGTCTGACGGCAGTGGCGGCAAAGAGACCCGTCTGCTGCTCACGGCGCTGGGTGCCCAGGATCTGACCATCAGCGTCGCTGATATCGACGGTCAGGACACCGACGGGACCGGTTTGTCACAGCTGGTTTTCGAAGCAGGTGGCACGGAAAACATGCAGTCGATTCAGGCGCCCAAGCCGGCGCGCGTGTTCATCGACGGTCTGCTGGTGGAAGGCGATACCAACACCATAGAGGACGCAATAGAGGGCGTGAAGCTGGAGCTCAAAGCGGCCGATGCGGGGGCCACTAACGTGTTGACGATAGCCGATGACAGCTCCGCGGTTAAACAATCGTTGCTGGCGTTTGCCGACGCCTACAACACCTATGTCGAGACGGTGAATGGACTGAGTCGATTCAATTCGCCGGAAGACGCCGGAATATTGGTCGGCGACTCGACCCTGCGCAATCTGCAGGCGCAGATCCGCCGGGAATTTTCCCAGCGTTCCGTGCAACCCAACCTGCCGAGCAATCTTGCCGAATTCGGTATCACCACTCAGGACGACGGCGCGCTGACCTTCGACGAGGCGATGTTCGAAACGCAGTTGCGTAACAATCCGCAGGCAATGAGCGATTATTTCGCCGGCGAAAAAGGCTTGGCGAAACGCCTGGGAACACTGCTCGACGGATATCTCGGCAGCAATGGCGCGCTGGATGCGCGCACCACTCGCCTGGATGGCGATATCGACAGAATCGGTGATGCACGGGAGCGGCTGGATTTTCGCGTGCAAGCCTCGGAGCGCCGATTACTGGCGCAGTTCTCAGCCATGGACGCTTTGGTCGCACAGCTGAACGTGACCAGCGATTTCCTCGACCAACAGCTTAATGTGCTGTCGAACATTGTTCGAAACGACAGCTAGGAGACACTGAAATGGGCGCATTCAATCAGGCTACACCGCTGTCCGCGTATCAGGAGGTTGGCAAGTCCGATCTCGCCTACGCCGATCCGCATCGGTTGATTTCCATGTTGATGGACGGCGCGCTCGATCGCATCGCGCGTGCCAGACACGCCATGCAGGTCGGCCAGGTGGCGAAGAAAGGCGAACTGATCAGCAATGCAATAACCATTATCACTGGGCTGAAAGGCTGCCTTAACATGGAAGCAAGCGAGGCGCTGTCCGCGAACCTGGCTGATCTGTACGACTATATGTGCCGGCGCCTGGTGCAGGCCAACGCCCAGGATGACGACTCGCTGCTGGACGAAGTATCCAGCCTGCTGGGCGAAATCCGCTTCGCCTGGGACGCGATTCCCGAATCCGCAAAGCGCACCGGCGACGGCAATGCCCCGCAACCGGCGCAAAACGCAAACCCCGTTGACTAGCGGCAAACGCCGAACCCTGCCTGCAGCTGGCGTGACCGGCCGCGTTTCTGAACGGCCGCTGGCCGCCGCAACGCGGCATTGCGAGAACGCCGAACGGGCCGCCGATGACGGTCGTTGGGACTGTGCACATTCGGAGGTCGGCGCGGTCCACGCGATGTTGCAGGATTTGCTGCAGTCGCGTGCACTCAGCGACCTAGATTCGGGCGAAGCGCAGCTTCTGACGGCGATCGACGGACGCATAAAGCGCTTGCGGGCACGCGCCGCGGCATCACTCGAAACAACTGCGCAAACGTTGCGCACGATGCGGAATCGGCGCGACGCCGCGGCTGCCTACAGGCGGCACGGATAACTGCCCCGCGCCGCCGAACGCGGGAAAACCGCGTCGGCCGGCAGTGCCGAAAACAGCGTCATTTCACCGCGCCAGCAGTTGCACTTGCCCTCAGCTGGATGCGCAACGGCTTGCCGATTGCCTGATCACGCGGTTTGGCGCGGGTTTTCCGCATGACCGCGAACCTCTCCGAGCACATAACGCGTGAGTTTCTCTTGCAATGCGAGAACGATTGGCTACTATTACACCCCTTTCGCGCCCGGCCCTCCGGATGAGGGCACCACATGGGTGCGCTTGGCGAGTCAATTCAACGACCGAGAATGTCCGACACCTCCAAATCCATTCTAATTGTCGATGAGGATACCCAACGCGCGAACCGCCTGAGCGATGTGTTGCGTTTCATCGAGTACGAACCGCAGGTCCTGGATTGGGCCGATTTCCTCGCCGACACTACCAACGATGACCATCTGGCCGCATTTGTCGCCGATCGGGCGGGCGTGATGGACGTGCTGCAGAGCAAAGCCAGCGAAAGCGGTTATTCGGGTTTCGTATTGTTGATGGACGAAGAAGACCTGGCCCACCAGACGACGCCCCTGGAAGATTGTCTGCTGGCGCGGGTCAAACACTCGATCAAATACGCGGAACTTACCAATCTGATGCACCGCGCGGAAGTGGCGGCGCGCAACCGCGGCCCCGGCGAGGCGCACTCGGCGCACCTGTTTCGCAGCCTGGTCGGCAACGGCCGCGCAATTCGCCATGTTCGCAAGCTGGTGGAGCAGGTGGCTGCCACCGACGCCACCGTGCTGATTACCGGTGAGTCCGGCACCGGCAAGGAAATCGCCGCGCGCAATATTCACTATTATTCGGCGCGCCGCGATCGTCCGTTTGTACCGATCAACTGCGGAGCCATCCCCGGTGATTTGCTGGAGAGCGAGCTGTTCGGCCATGAGAAAGGCGCCTTCACCGGTGCGATCAGTTCCCGGCAGGGCCGCTTCGAACTGGCCGAAGGCGGCAGCATTTTTCTCGACGAGATCGGCGATATGCCGCTGCCAATGCAGGTGAAACTGTTGCGGGTCATCCAGGAACGCTGTTTCGAGCGGGTCGGCAGCAATCGCAGTATCGGCAGCGACGTGCGCATTATTGCAGCGACGCATCGCGATCTGGAGGAGATCATCGAAAGCGGTAAGTTTCGTGAAGATCTTTACTACCGGCTGAACGTGTTTCCCATCCATATGCCCACGTTGCGGGACCGGCTGGATGATTTGCATCTACTTATCAACGAGTTGATAACCCGCCTGGAGCACGGCAAGGTGGGCAGTGTGCGTCTGACGCCGGCCGCGGTGATGGCGCTTTGCCATTATCGCTGGCCGGGCAATGTTCGCGAACTTGCCAATGTGATCGAACGCATGGCCATCCTGAATCCGTTCGGCGTAGTCGATGTGAAGGATCTGCCGGAAAAACTCATCCCGGAGCACACCGGCGTCAACGCCAGCGAGCCGCAGTTGGGACCGGCGGCGGCAGTGATGCCGGATCCCGAAGCGTTCAGTGAACCGCGCTTGCCCCGTGAAGGCATAGATCTCAAAGAACACCTGCAGCGAATCGAGGTCACTCTCATTCAACAGGCACTGGACGAAGCCGACGGCGTGGTCGCGCACGCTGCCAATCGTCTAGGCATGCGCCGTACGACCCTGGTCGAGAAAATGCGTAAGTACAATATCCACCGCCAGGATGCGTCGTGAGTTTGACGCAGGATTTGGGCGAACATCATAACTAGCGGATTTATATATAAATAATCTCGTGGCATAGATTCTGCTATCCATCGTTTCACCGACGATTGATAACGGATTCCAACGATGTCACAACGCCTTCCCGCCGTCTTCGCAGCCAGCGAGCCGACTCCGCCCCTTCCGCTTCTGGACCAAACTCTGCAACGTTTGCAGGGCGTGGTGAACCACCTGCATTCGACTTTGGATGAGGCTGCCATGGCTGACTGGCAGACGGTGCCTCTGTCGGGCAGAGCTGCGACGCTGCTCGATTCCCTGCCGGCCGGCGTTTTGTTGATCGACAGCTCAGGGCACATCGCCGCGTGCAATCGCGAGGCACGTGCGCTACTGGGTTCCGCGCTGCTGGGCGAGGCATGGGAGACGATCGTGAAAACCTACCTGGCCGCCAGCGAGGATGCCACCGAGCTGGTGCTGGCGGACGGCCGGCGGCTCAGCGTGGCAACGCGCCCCATGTCCAGCACTTCGGGACAGGTCGTGATGTTGAGCGACGTGTCGGAAACACGCGCGCTGCAGCACTTGCTCAGCAGGCGCTCGCGCCTGGCAGAGCTTGGCGAGATGCTGGCACGCCTTGCCCATCAACTTGGCACGCCGCTGGCGACATCGGCCCTTTATGCCCATGAATTGTCCCGCGCCGGCAACGACCCGCAACGCAGCCGCGAACTGGCGCGCCGGATAGAAAAATCGCTGGCCCGGCTGCGCGCACAGATTCGTGATATGCAAGTGTTCACCAGCACTGCCGTGGTGGCTGGAACCGAGACTCGTGTCGGTGATTTGATCGCTGCGTTCCAGGAACTCGTGCGTCCGGCATACGGTGCGGCCGGCGCCCTGCTGCGGGTTGACTCGCAGGCCGATGAGAATTGTGTGCGGGTTAACGCACACGCGCTCGCCAGTGTTTTCGCCAACCTGGCTGACAATGCGTTGCAGGCCCGTGCACAGGGGCTGCAACTCGACGTCCGGGTCGAGGCTTGCGACGGCACCGTCATGTTTACGTTCTCGGACAACGGCCCCGGTTTGACGGAACAGATCGCCGCACAGATGTTCGAAGCGTTTTTCACCACCCGGGAAGAGGGTACGGGCCTGGGACTGGCGGTCGCGAAATCGGTCGTGGAAGCACACGGCGGTAGCATCCGCCACGATGCGCAGGCGAGTGGCTGCCGCATCATCGTCGAGTTGCCGCGTCTGGATGACGATGCGCGTGGGAGAAGCCAATGACTTTACCCAGGGTACTGGTCGTCGACGACGATGCGGCGTTGCGCGAAGCTTTGTGCGAAACACTCGACGGCGCGGGCTATCGCGTCAGCGGACACCTCGACGGCAGCGATGCCCTGAGCGAGTTGGGACGCTGCGAAGACGTCGACCTGATTCTTACCGATGTGCAAATGCAGCCTATGGACGGGCTGTCCCTTTTGGGCCGGGTGCACAAGCAGTTCCCTGGCGTGGCGGTGCTGTTGATGACCGCCTACGCGTCCGTGGAACACGCCGTGGCCGCGGTCAAAGCCGGCGCCGAAGATTATCTGGTCAAACCATTCGATCGCGATGAGTTACTTGGCAAAGTAGCAAACCTAATCGACGTATGCAGGGCACCGTTGCAGAGCGGCACGGTAGTCGCAGATGCGCGCCAGCGGGAATTGTTCGAACTCGCAACGCGGGTCGCGGCCACTGAAGCAACCGTACTCATCAGCGGCGAAAGCGGTACCGGAAAAGAGGTGCTCGCCCGCTACGTTCATGAGCATTCACCGCGTACGGACGGGCCGTTTGTCGCGATCAACTGCGCGGCGATACCTGAAAACATGCTGGAAGCCGTTTTGTTCGGCTACGAACGCGGTGCGTTTACCGGCGCTGTTCGCGCAACACCGGGTAAATTCGAGCAAGCGCAGCAGGGCACGCTACTGCTGGACGAAATTTCCGAAATGGACCTCGGCCTGCAGGCCAAATTGCTGCGGGTTTTGCAGGAACGCGAGGTTGAGCGAATCGGTGGTAGTCGCATGATCGAGTTGGATGTACGTGTGCTGGCAACCACCAATCGGCGGCTGCGCGAAGAAGTCGCTGCCGGCAGATTTCGCGAAGATCTGTTCTACCGTCTCAACGTCTTTCCATTGCACCTGCTGCCACTGCGGGAGCGGCCGGGAGATCTGCAGCCACTTGCGGAGTCGTTGCTGGCGAGACACTCGCGAGGCGCTGCGAAACTGCGCGATACTGCCCTGGCGAAACTTCGTGCGCATGCCTGGCCGGGCAACGTGCGCGAACTGGACAACGTTCTGCAGCGCGCGGTCATTCTGGCACCCGATGGCAAGATCGATGCCCAGGCGATCCAGTTCGAGCACGCAGCAGCTGACGAAACCGAGTCGGCAGAGCTGGACTTGTCCAGCAGTTTGCGCTCGCAGGAGCATCGACGCATTGTCGAAGTGCTTCGCGAAACGGTGGGAAATCGCAAGTGCGCTGCGCAAAAACTGGGCATAAGTCCACGCACCCTGCGTTACAAGCTTGCACAAATGCGTGACGCCGGTCTGGCCATTCCCCGACGTGATGGGTCGTTGTCATGACCGCCGTCGATCCACAAGCGGCCGCCACCAGTCTTATTGCGCAACTGGATTCCATGCGTGACAACGCAGCCGGTTTGCAGGCTGACCGCAAAGCTGGCTCGGGTGGCGATTTCAGCGCGGTGTTCCGGCAATACATCGACCAGGTGAACAGTGTGCAGCAGCAGGCAACGGCGCTGGCCGCCGACTTCGAGTCCGGCGCGCGTGACGTGCAGTTGCTGGACGTGATGGTGTCGCTGCAGAAATCCCGCATCGCCTTTGAGGCGTTGACGCAGGTGCGCAACCGTTTTCTGAGTGCATATCAGGAAATCATGAACATGCAGGTTTGAAGGTTCTCGGTTGATGAAAACAACTCTGGAGGTGGCAGGTGGCACAAGCCGCTGAGGTATCGGACGATCCAAAACAGCCCGACTCGCTGTTGGAGTTTCCCTGGGTGCGGCAATTGCTGGGGCTGGCGGGTCTGGCTCTGGCGGTGGCCGCCGGAGTGGTGGTCGCGCTCTGGTCGCAGCAACCGAACTATGCATTGTTGTTCAACGATCTCGCAGACCGCGACGTGCTGGCGGTCACCGAAGCCCTGACCTCTGAGCAAGTCGATTTCCGGATCGACGAGCGCTCCGGTGCGGTGATGGTGCCGCAAAGCAAGTTGCACGAGTTACGCATGCGACTGGCCGCGCTTGGGTTGCCGCGGGGATCTTCGATCGGCATGGAAATACTGGACAAGGAATCCAGCCTTGGCACCAGTAGATTCATCGAGAGCGCCCGTTATAAACACGCGCAGGAAGGTGAACTAGGCCGCTCGATAGCGGCGCTGCGTAATGTCGATTCGGCGCGCGTGCACCTGGCATTGCCAAAACAGTCCATATTCGTTCGCGAACGCACTGCGCCTACCGCGTCGGTGCTGGTGAGATTGTTTCCCGGCAGGATTCTGGAAGCCGGCCAGGTCAATGCGATCGTGCATATGGTAGCGTCGAGTATTCCGCAGCTGGAACCGGGTAATGTTACCGTGGTCGACCACTTGGGCCGGTTGTTGTCCGACGGCGGCAACAACGAACCTTTGGCTTTGTCTTCGCGTGAGTTCGACTACCGGCGCCGCATCGAAAGCGACTACAGCGATCGTATCACGCGCCTGCTGGAACCGTTGGTGGGTATTGGGAAAGTCCGCGCTCAGGTCACCGCTGCGCTGGATTTCACACGCAGTGAAACGACTCAAGAATCGTACGATCCGGCGCGGCGTGCAATCCGCAGCGAACAGATCAACGAACAGAAGAATCGCGGCGCGGAAATCGCGCAGGGCATACCCGGCGCATTGAGCAATCAACCGCCTGCGGCCGGTGTCACCAATCAAATCGACGACGCGCGAGCTGGGGAGCAAGTTGAGCCACCCGAACCGCCAACGTCTGAAACGCGTGCGGAAACCCGTAACTTCGAACTTGATCGCGAGATCAGCCATACGCGGCGGCCGTTGGGGACGATTCAGCGCTTGTCGGTAGCCGTCATCATTGATGAACCGGCCGCTACCGGTAGCGGCGGAGACACGCCGACACGATCGCACAGCGAAGAGGAACTTGCACGGTTCACGGCGTTGGTCAAAGAGACAATAGGATTCGACGAACAGCGAGGCGACACGGTCAATCTGTTGAGTTCATCGTTCCTGCGCCCGGAGGTCGCCGATGTGCCCGAGGTTCCCGTGTGGGAGCAGCCCTGGGTATGGGATCTCGGCAAGCAGGTGCTTGGTGGTGTGTTCGTGTTGCTGGTTCTGTTGTTGATCGTGCGCCCGGCTGTGCGCACGTTGACCGCTGCGCCGCGGCTGGCGCCTCCACAGAATAGTGCGGCGTACGGCAACGCCGGGCAGGAAGCGTTGGCGCCCGGCGCCGGGTTGCGTGAAGATCAATTGCAGCTGAGCGGCGGATCCGGGAGCCAGCCCGGTCTGACCAACGCGTATGACGAGAAGATGGCGCTGGCACGCACTCTGGTGAAGGAAGATCCCGCAAGAGTGGCGAACCTGATGAAGACCTGGGTAAGCGAAGATGCCTGAGGCGGACAAGGCGGACGTGAGGGGAATCGATAAAGCCGCGATCCTGCTGATGTCGCTGGGCGAGGAGGAAGCCTCGGAGATACTGCGCCACATGGGGCCGAAGGAAGTGCAGTCAGTGGGTACTGCGATGTCCGGTGTGGCAAACGTTGGTCGCGATAAAGTGGAATCGGTGCTGGACGCCTTTCTGAACTTGCTGACCAATCAAACTTCCCTTGGCATCGGCTCCAACGACTATATCCGCTCGGTTCTGGTGAAAGCGCTGGGTGAGGAAAAAGCGTCCGGGGTGATCGATCGCATTCTGCTGGGTGGCAACAGCCAGGGATTGGAATCGTTGAAGTGGATGGATCCCAAGGCAGTGGCTGAAATAATTCGCTTGGAACATCCGCAGATCGTCGCGATCGTGCTGTCCTACCTGGAACCTGATCAGGCGGCGCTGGTGCTCGCGGCTTTGCCGGCACGCACGCGCTCGGATATTGTCATGCGCATCGCAACCATGGAAGGCATTCAACCCAGCGCGATCCGCGAGCTGGACCAGATCATGGAGAACCATTTCAGTAGTGACTCGAATATCAAATCGGCGTCCGTGGGCGGCACCAAAACCGCGGCCGAGATTCTGAATTTCATCGACTCCTCGCTGGAGTCCGAAATCATGGACAGCGTGCGCGAGTCCGACAACGATCTGGGTGACGAAATCTCTGAACTGATGTTTGTATTCGACGATCTGATCGACGTCGACGATCGCGGCATCCAGACGTTACTGCGCGACATTTCTACCGATACGCTGGTGCTGGCATTGAAAGGCGCCGATGGAAAACTCAAGCAGAAAATCCTGAAGAACATGTCACAACGCGCCGCACAGATGCTCAGCGAGGATATGGACGCGAAGGGCCCGGTAAAGGTCAGCGATGTAGAGGCCGCGCAAAAGGAAATCCTCGCGGTGGCGCGGCAGAAAGAAGCCGACAGCGAAATCTCGCTTGGCGGCGGAAGCGGCGAGGCAATGATTTAGTGCCTATGTTGTACGAGCCGCCCGCAGAAACGTCGTTGCAGATTGAGGGGACATTCTTCTTTTTCGGCGGTGAACGACTTTGTGTGCCACCAACACGAAGAAATAAGAATGTCCCCTTTTATGGCCCCGACAAGGGGTCGGTGACGTGACCAGGGATGTGAAAACCGACGGCGCCGAGGCGGTGCCCTGGAAGATTCCCAGCATGGCGGCCGACGGTTTCGGCTCCGATACCGTGTTTACCGGCGGTCCCGTTGCGCCACCGACCGCGGCCGACGTGGAGCGCTGGGAGAAGGCCGGACGCGAAGAGGGCTACGCGGTTGGCTACGCCGAGGGTCAGGCGCAGGCGCGCAGTGAAAATGCCGACCTTCAGGCACGCTTGCGTGCGATCCTCACCAGCCTGGCTGATGTGTTCGCGGAATTCGACGAACATGCCGAACGCGAGCTGGTCCATCTGAGTGTGGTGTTCGCGCAGCAACTGGTGCGGCGCGAACTGCATCTCGATCCGGGTGAACTGGTGCCAGTGGTGCGCGAATCGATCGGCCTGCTGCCGTCCGCATCGCGAGATATTCGCGTACACGTACATCCCGACGATGCACCTTTTGTCCAGGAAGCACTGCGCGGCGGCGAATTCGAGGGCGGCATCAAGTTCATCGAGGATCCACTGATTTCACGCGGCGGATGCAAGGTCGATACCGACACCTCTCGTGTTGACGCCACCCTGGAAACGCGTCTCGCAGCGCTGACTGCAAAAGTGCTGGTTGGTGAACGCGATGGAGACTGAAGCGGTTTCCAGCGCCCCGGGCAGAGACTGGGCCGGGCGGCTGCGGGCAAGATCCTCCAATCCTCCGATACTGCCACGACCTGCGGTCGAGGGGAAACTGACCCGCATCGTCGGTTTGACCCTGGAAGCAGTCGGTTGCTCGGCCGCCATCGGCACTCGTTGCGCGGTGATGAACCCGGACGGCTCGGCGATCGAAGCGGAAGTCGTGGGGTTCGCCGGCGAACGTTTGTATCTGATGCCCACAGAAAGCATTCAAGGGCTTGTTCCCGGTGCGCGTGTGCTGCCTAAATCGCGGGTCTATCGCGTACCCGTGGATGATTCCCTGCTCGGCCGAATACTCGACGGGCGCGGTGAGCCGCTGGATGGGCGCGGCGAATTGCTGCCCCGGTCTACCTACCCGTTACAAGCCGAACCGCTGAATCCTCTGAAACGTTCACCGATTCGCGAAACGTTGGATGTCGGCATCCGTTCTATCAACGCCCTGTTGTCCGTGGGACGTGGTCAGCGCCTCGGACTGTTCGCCGGCAGCGGTGTTGGCAAAAGCGTTCTGCTCGGCATGATGACGCGCTATACGCAAGCCGATGTGGTCGTGGTGGGACTCATCGGTGAGCGCGGTCGCGAAGTAAAGGAATTCGTCGAAGACATCCTGGGCGACAGCGGTATGCAGCGGGCGGTAGTCGTTGCGGCACCCGCCGACACATCGCCGTTGATGCGTTTGCACGGGGCCATGCTGGCGCACAGCATCGCCGAGTATTTTCGCGACAACGGGCGCAAAGTTCTGCTGTTGATGGATTCATTGACACGTTTTGCGCAGGCACAGCGGGAAATCGGTTTGGCGATCGGCGAAGTGCCGGCGACCAAGGGCTATCCGCCCTCGGTGTTCGCGCGTCTGCCCCAGTTGGTGGAGCGCGCCGGTAACGGTGAGCACAACGCCGGTTCGATCACCGCTTTCTATACCGTTCTGGTGGAAGGTGACGACCATGCCGATCCGATTGCCGATGCGGCGCGCGCAATCCTCGATGGACACATTGTGCTATCCCGTGAGATCGCGGAGTCCGGCCAGTATCCTGCGATCGACGTGCAGGCTTCGGTGAGTCGTGCGATGCCGGCCATCGCCGACGCGCAGCAGCTGGCGTGGGTCGGCGAGTTCCGGCGGCTGCAGGCGCTTTATCAAAGCAATCGTGATTTGATCAGTGTCGGCGCTTACCAGGCAGGCGCAAATCCGCAGCTGGATGCGGCGGTGCAGCACTATCCGGCGCTGCAGGCGTTTCTCGCGCAGGACATGCACGATCCGCAAGACCTTCCAGGCAGTCTGCAGCAACTTGCACAGCTGGTCGGCAGCTTTCATCTACCCGACAACGCCGGACAATCGGACGAGTGAGCAGTGACACGCAGTGAATCGGTCCACACGCTTCAAGCCGGTGCAACGACATGCCGACTACCTGCTGCGCGACGCGGGCATGGCACTTTCGCATGCGCACGAGGAGTTGCGGCGGCAAGAGGAGAGTCTCCGCCAGCTCATCACTTACCGTGACGAGTACGGCCGCGACTTCAGGCTGCATGGCGAATCCGCCCGGGACGGGGCGTGGTTGCGGAACTATCAGATATTTCTCGCGCAACTCAACCGCGGCGTGGAACAGCAAAAGACGGTCGTCAACGAGTGTCGTCGCCGCGCAGCCGAGGCGCGCTCAAAGTGGGAGACAGCCAGCCAGAAAGCGCGGGCGCTCGATAATGCGGTCGAGCGCATCCGCCGTGACGAGCAACGCGGTGAACAAAGACGTGAACAGCGCCTGCTCGACGACCGTGTGCCGGGCGACGATTCGCTGGATTGAGCGGCCGTTCCGCCCGTCTGGCCCGGCCGTTGCAATAGCCACTGCGGGTTAAACGATCAATCGCACTATGCTTACCGATCTAGCGTTTCTGCAATTACCGCCGCAAATCACCGGTGAGTCCGATGGGTTGTCGCAACTCGCACTGCAACCGGTTGAAAATAGTGAGTTTTCCACTTTTTTGCCGATCGTAGAGCAAACCCTGCTGCCGGTGCCGGGGAGTGTTTCAGGGCAGTTGTCGGCGGTACCGTGGAGCGATCCGACATCGCTCGAAGTCCTTAGCGGCGGCCAGTTATTGCCGCCGAGCGGAGAGCCGTTGCCGCCGCCGGCAATCGGGCAACCGTTGGCGGTAGAAATCCGGGCGGCAGATATTGCGACTCTGCAACAGGTAACCGAACCGGGGGTAACCGTATCGCTCGCAACGGCACAACCGGCAATGGCGAAATCCGCAACGGTGCGACCCGAGCCCAAGCAGCTACTGACGACGCCAATGAGCACGGTACCGCTGGATACGGCGCGTGCGGCCGCGGCACCATTGAATGCCGCGCATCAGACCCCGGCGCCTCTGACTACGGTGCCATTTGCCACGTCGCAGGATGTGCGAGGTGGCTCCCCGGCGGCCGAATTCGCTCTCGAGCGCCAACTGCCGCCACAGCTGGCGATCGCGTTGACCCAGGTACGCTCGACGCAGTCCATAACGGCGGCCACGCCCGTAGAGGTGTATCACGACTCGATCGAGCCAGGCGTGGAGGAAGTGCAACTACGCCCCGTCGCCAACGACAGGTCGATAACCGCTCGCTCATCCTCGGCGCCGACGATAATCCTCAACGCCGAACGGCCCGGGTGGCAGCCGACGCTTGGGGAGCGGCTGGTATGGATGGTTTCGCACGGACAGCAACGCGCCGAAATAAAACTCGATCCACCACAACTCGGGCGCGTCGATGTGCAGATCGTGATGCAGGGCGAGCGGGCACAACTGGTGTTCGCCGCCGAGACATCCGTAAGCCGGGAATTGCTCGAGCAATCACTGCCCCGGCTGCGCGAGATGATGGCCGATGCCGGCGTCGATCTGGCGAGTGTTGACGTTGCTAATCGTGAGCGGCAATCGGCGCAACGCGACGATGGGTATCGGGAGAATGGTACAGAACTGCCCGGGCAGGCTCCGCAGGCGGTCAGCGAAATCGACAGTCTGGATACGGCGTCGGGCAACACTGCGCTGCTGGATTTATTCGTTTAACGCGGCTGGTCGACGGCCTTTCGCCTAAACATTTTCTCGCCTGCGTCGGCACGTCTGCCCGCGCTGTTTAGATCACCCCGCCAAGGTTCCGGCAAGGCACTTCACGCCAAGCAGTCAAAGACCTGACACGCGGTGTTGCCCATCGCGTAACTCATTGAAAAAATGAGTAAAACATTGAGGCATGCTAATTGCTATTTTGCTTTCGTGAATGCCACTGCTGCGCAGCGCGCAGTGCCGGTTCACGACGATCAATTAGGCTAGGGGACGAGCATGCCAGACAAGCAAGATACTCAAGCGCCACCCGCCAGCGGGGGCTCGAAAAAAAACATCGTCATAACGGCTATCGGTGCGATCGTGCTGATTGCGGCAAGTGCCGGCGCCACATTTTTTCTGGTCGCCGGAAAAGACACCGAGGTGGCACAGTCGCAAACGCCCGCGGCGGAACCCGCTGAGCCACGCGGCGATCCTCGTTACCTCAATCTGGATCCGCCGTTCACGGTCAATCTGGAAGGCAGTTCCAGTCTATTGAGCATCTCCATTTCCATTCTGGTGTACGGGTATGACGTTGAGAAAGTGGTGGCCGAACATATGCCGCAGATTCGCAGCAGTCTGGTGCTGCTGTTCAGCAATCAGGATGCGGCGTCAGTCAAGGATCGCAGCGGCAAGGACAAGTTACGCGCAAGCACGCTGGAAACGATTCGCGGAATCGTTTCGCAGTATACGGATAACGACGACATGGAAGTGTTCTTCACCGGGTTTGTGATGCAGTAGTCGCATGTCGGATAAAGACATCCTCAGTCAAGATGAGATCGATGCGCTATTGCACGGTGTCGACAGCGGACACCTCATCGCCGAGACCGAAGCACCGCTCAACGACAATATCGCGCGTCCATTCGATATCGCCAATCAGGATCGAATTGTACGCGGTCGCCTGCCGACGCTGGAAATGATCAACGAACGTTTTGCGCGTTACTTAAGGGTCAGTGTCTTCAGCATGCTGGGGCGGTCGCCCGAGGTGTCCGTGGATGGTGTGCAGATGCTGAAATTCGGCGACTACATTCATGCCCTGTACGTACCCACCAGCCTCAGCATCGTGAGAATCGCGCCTTTGCGCGGGCGGGCAATCGTGAACATGGATTCGAAGCTGGTATTCGCCATCGTGGATAACTATTTTGGCGGCGACGGGAGATTCCAGGCGAAGATCGAGGGCCGGGAATTCACGCCTACCGAGCTGCGTGTCGTACGCATTGTCGCGGACTCTGCGTTCGAAGACTTCAAACGTGCCTGGCAACCGGTAATGGATTTACAGTTTGATTACGTTGGTCATGAGGTCAATCCCCATCTGGCGAGCATAGCTACGCCGTCCGAACTGGTCGTGGTGTCGACGTTCAATATCGAACTCGAAGGCGGCGGCGGCGAGTTACATATGACCATGCCTTATTCGATGGTCGAACCGATACGGCAGCTGCTGGATGCCGGTATTCAGAGCGATCGCTCCGACACCGACACGCGCTGGAATCGCGCGTTGCGAGAGCAGGTGTTCAGTTCGCAGGTGGAGATATCGACTTCTCTTCTGGAGCTGACGGTATCCCTCAAACAACTTACCGAACTCAAACCAGGAGACATCCTCCCGATAGATCCGCCATCTCTGGTGACCGCGAGCACCGAGGGTATTCCGTTGTTTCGCGGTCAGTATGGCGAGTCTCGCGGTAACGCGGCATTGCGCATCGCAGAGTTGATTCGTTTTTATGATACGGAACCGTCAGCCGAACTGGGGAATGATAAATGAGTGATGACGACGAACTGGGCGACGAATGGGCGCAGGCCCTGAACGAGCAGCAGGTTGATGATGCCGCAGTTGCCGCCCAACCCGCAGCGCAGGCAGTAACTGCAACCACGCAGGCCGAAATCGCGCCGTTGCAGACGTTGCAGCCGGATTCCGCACCGGGTGAGGGTGAAGTCAATATCGAGAATATTCTGGATATTCCTCTCGCGATCTGCATGGAAGTGGGTAAAACCAAAATCAGCATTCGCAATCTACTGCAGCTGAACCAGGGTTCGGTGGTGGAACTGGATCGATTGGCCGGCGAGCCGTTGGACGTGACAGTCAATGGCACGCTGATCGCACACGGTGAAGTAGTTGTGATCAACGAAAAGTTCGGCATTCGATTGACCGATGTGGTCAGTCCCATGGAACGGATAAAGAACCTGAAATGAAATTTCTCGCCGCCACAACTTGTTTGATCGCGATTCCGCACCTGGCACTGGCGCAGAGCGCCGAAAATCCATTGAGCTACCAGGTGTTGTTACGCATGAGCGGCGGGCTGCTGCTGGTGGTCGCGCTGGTGTTTGCGGCGGCCTGGGGCGTGCGGCGCTTCGGGCGCTTGCCGACAGCAGGCAGCGGCACACTGCAACTTCTGGGTGGAATCGCGGTCGGTCAGCGCGAGCGCGTGGTGTTGATCAAGGCGGGAAATGAGCGCCTGTTGCTGGGCGTCGCGCCGGGCCGTGTACAGATGCTGCACACACTGGCCGGCGACGGCGAAATGCACGAAGCCTTCGAATCCGCCGATGCCGACGAACAAAACGACTCGCCGGGACCGAGCGGCGTGGAGGATTCGTTCCACCTCAAATTACGCGGCCTGCTGAAGCGGGGTGGTGTTCGATGAGCAAATTGCTGGCTATTTTCGCGCTGCTGACAGTCGCATTTTCGGTCGACACGGCGCTGGCACAACCGCCCGGATTGACCGCAATCACGGTACAGCCTAACGGTCAGGGCGGAGAAACCTATTCGCTGACGTTACAGATTCTCGCAGTGATGACAGCGCTGACGTTGCTGCCTGCCGCGATACTTATGATGACTTCGTTTACCCGCATCATCATCGTACTGGCGATACTGCGACAGGCGTTGGGCACAACCCAAACGCCGTCCAATCAGGTGTTGCTGGGTCTGGCTCTGTTTCTCACCATCTTCGTGATGATGCCGGTATTTGACCAAATCAATGTGCAGGCGCTGCAGCCGTACCTCGCGGAGGAAATCGATGCCGTACAGGCGACTCAGGCAGCTGTCGATCCGTTCAAGAGTTTTATGCTCGCACAGACGCGGGAAGACGACGTTGGATTGTTCGCCGGAATTGCCGGACACGAAACAATCGAGTCTGCAGAACAGACGCCGTTTTCTCTGCTGCTGCCCGCGTTCGTCACCAGCGAGCTGAAGACCGCGTTCCAGATCGGTTTCCTGGTGTTCATCCCGTTCGTAATAATCGACCTGGTCGTCGCCAGTGTGCTGATGTCCATGGGCATGATGATGTTGTCGCCCATGATCATATCGTTGCCGTTCAAAATTATGCTCTTCGTACTGGTCGACGGTTGGTCGCTGATCATGGGTACTCTGGCGGCGAGCTTCTATACCTGATCGCCCAACGGCAGCGACAGCGAACAAGAACAAGATCATGTCACCAGACAGCGTTATCGACATCAGCCAGCAGGCATTGCAGGTTACCACCCTGGTGGCGGCTCCGATGCTACTTTCCGCGCTGGCAATCGGTTTGCTGATCGGCATGTTTCAAGCGGCTACGCAGATCAATGAAATGACGTTGAGCTTCATTCCGAAACTGCTAGCGTTGGTTGCCGCATTGTTCGTCGCCGGGCCGTGGATGCTGGAGCTGTTAACAAGTTATACCTTGCGCTTGTACGAAGGTATTCCCTACATCATCGGTGGCTCATGATTCTACCGGCTGCCGAACTGGTCAAAGCGATGCATGAATTTCTGTGGCCATTCATGCGCGTGAGTGCGCTGCTGCTGGCGGCCCCGGTGTTCGGTACGCGGCTGGTTCCGGTGCGGGTGCGGATCGTGATCGCACTGATATTGACCTGGGTGATCGTGCCGCTGTTGCCCGACATGCCGGTATTGGACGTTTTGTCGTTGCCGGCACTGCTATTGATTGCGCAGCAGGTGCTGATCGGGTTGTCAATAGGGTTTGCGCTGCAGTTGATATTCAATGCGCTGATCATAGCAGGGGAAAACATAGCCATGTCGATGGGGCTTGGTTTTGCATCGATGATCGATCCGCAGAACGGTGTCAACGTGCCTGTGTTGTCACAGTTCTTCGTAATTATCGCGACGTTGATATTTCTCAGCTTGAACGGGCATCTGGCGATCATATCGCTGCTGGTGAAGAGTTTCGAGCTCATGCCTATCCAGGGCGCCGGGCTCGCGCGAGAAGCCTACTGGACGGTCGCGTCGTGGGCCAGTGAAATGCTTATCGGCGCGGTGCGCATCGCATTACCCGTGGTCGCCGCCACACTGATCGCTTACCTCGCGCTTGGCGTGATGACTCGCGCTGCGCCGCAGCTGAATGTCTTCTCGGTCGGTTTTCCGGTGATTCTGCTTTTTGGGTTCGTGGTGCTGGGGCTGACCATGCCCTCGTTCCTGCCGGCATTTACCGAGTTGCTCGACCGCGGTATCGGGATGATCGGTACGCTGTTTCTGGTTTCGCCGTGAGCGGTTGGTGCACGTAGGTGGCTGAGCAGGACTCTTTTCAGGAACGCACCGAAGACCCGACGCCAAAGCGCCTTCGCGAAGCGCGGGAGCGCGGACAGGTGCCGCGTTCGCGTGAACTCAGCGGCATGGCGGTCATGATGTTCGGTGCCTGTGGCGTATTGATGCTGGCGCCTGGCATGGTGGAGCGCATCAGCTCATTGTTTCGGCAGATTTACTCGCTGCCCGGCGCACGGGCGCTGGAAAGCGATCTGCTCGTGAACGTATTCGCGAACGCTGTGGTGGAGGCACTGATTGCTCTGACGCCGTTCCTGTTGGTAGTGGCGTGCGCGGCAATCGGTGCCCCATTGTTTATCGGTGGCTGGGTGTGGAGCGGGCAACAGTTGCAGTTCAAGGGCGAGAAGATCAATCCGCTGAAGGGCTTCAAGCGTATGTTTTCACTGCGCGCCCTGGTCGAGCTGGGCAAAGCGCTGGGCAAGTTCCTGTTGGTGGCGGTGTTTGCCGGCGTGCTGCTGGTGGCGTTGTGGGAACCGTTGCTGTCTCTGCGCAACAGCTCGCTGTCTGTGGGATTGCGCGACGCGGGCTGGATGGTCGGTGTTGCGTTCATCGTTTTATCGGCGGCGCTTATTCTGATCGCGGCGATTGATGTGCCGTTCCAGATATGGCAGCACAAAAAGCAGTTGCGTATGACCCGCCAGGAAGTGCGCGACGAAATGAAAGACACGGAAGGCAAGCCGGAAGTGCGCAATCGCATCCGCCAGCTCCAGCAGCAGCTGGCGCAAGCGCGCATGATGGAGGAGGTGCCGCGCGCCGACGTGGTAATCACCAACCCCACGCACGTCTCCGTCGCCCTGCGCTACGATGAACGGCGCATGCGCGCACCAGTGGTCGTAGCCAAGGGGGTTGACCTGATCGCTTTGCGGATTCGTGAACTGGCGCGGCAGCACGACGTGGAGATCGTGGAAGCCGCACTGCTGGCGAGAGCGTTGCAGGCCAGCACCGAGTTGCGGCAACCGATCCCGGCGCAGCTGTATCTGGCTGTAGCGCAGGTGCTCGCATTTGTCCTGCAATTGCGAATGGCAAGGAAACGCGGCAGTGCACGTCCGCCACAGCCGCAGCCCGAAGTGCCTCAGGCTTTCATTGACGCGCTGCGCACGGCGAACAAACCGGTATGAACACCGCGGTACTGATGGGAGGTGTGCGTACGCTGGGCCGTCGCGGGGTTGGGGCGCCGCTGCTGCTGGTGATGATGCTGGCGATGATGGTCGTGCCATTGCCGCCGCTGGCGTTGGATCTTCTGTTCACGTTCAACATCGCGTTGAGCCTGATAATTCTGCTGGTTGTGGTTTATGTATTACGGCCTCTGGACTTCGCCGCATTTCCTACCATTCTGTTGATCGCGACGTTGCTGCGTCTGGCGCTCAATGTCGCCTCGACACGAATTGTATTGCTCGAGGGGCACACTGGAAGCAGCGCCGCCGGCAAGGTAATCGAGTCTTTCGGCGAGTTCGTTATCGGCGGCAACTACGCGGTGGGTCTGGTGGTCTTCAGTATTCTTGTGATCATCAACTTCGTGGTCGTCACCAAGGGCGCCGGGCGCATATCTGAAGTCACTGCGCGCTTCACACTGGACGCGCTGCCCGGCAAGCAGATGGCCATCGACGCTGATTTGAACTCCGGATTGATTACCCAGGACGAGGCGCGCTCACGACGAGCCGAAGTCGCGCAGGAGGCGGATTTCTACGGATCCATGGACGGCGCGAGTAAGTTTGTGCGCGGCGATGCGGTGGCGGGAATCATTATTCTGTTCATCAACCTGATCGGCGGGCTGGCAATCGGCATGGCGCAGCACGCCCTCGCATTCAGCGACGCGGTGCGTAACTATTCGCTGCTTACCATCGGCGACGGTCTGGTCGCGCAAATACCGTCGCTGGTGTTGTCGACCGCCGCTGCGATCATCATCACACGTGTGTCGACGGCGCAGGACATGGGCGCGCAGGTTGCCCAGCAACTCTTCGAGAATCCCAAGCCGTTGTTCGTTACTGCCGGTGTGCTCGGCGCTCTGGGCGTAATTCCCGGAATGCCCAATCTGGCGTTCCTCACGCTGGCGTCGCTGTTTGCCTTCGGGGCCTGGTACGTCAGCCGGCGACGTGCGGAAGCGGTCGCGGAGAGTATTCCAGAAGTGCTCCCCGAGGCGCCTGCAACGGAGTTGCGCGATCTCAGTTGGGACGACGTGCCGCCGGTGGACGTTATCGGTCTGGAAGTCGGTTACGCGCTCATACCACTGGTGGACAAAGACCAGGGCGGGCAGTTGATGACGCGCATCAAGGGGGTGCGCAAAAAACTCTCGCAGGAACTCGGTTTCCTGGTGCCGGCGGTGCATATCCGCGACAACCTGGAATTGAATCCCAACAGTTATCGTATCAGCCTGCTGGGTGTGCCCGCCGGCGAGGCCGACGTGTTCCCCGGTCTGGAAATGGCGATCGACCCGGGCAACGTCTACGGCACCGTGGAAGGACGCGAGGCCAAGGATCCCGCGTTCGGGCTCGATGCCTGGTGGATCGAGCCCGGCACCAAGGATCACGCACAGACGCTGGGTTACACGGTGGTCGATGCGAGCACCGTGATCGCCACTCACTTGAGTCAAATTCTGCAGAGTAATGCGCAACAACTGTTGGGCCACGAGGAAGTGCAGCAATTGCTCGACGTGCTCGCGCGGAACATGCCCAAGCTGGTTGAGAATCTGGTGCCGGATGTCGTGCCACTCGCGGTGGTGGTGAAGGTTCTGCAAAACCTGTTGCGCGAAGGTGTGCCGATTCGCGACACCCGAACCATCGCCGAAACCTTGGCGGAATACGCGCCAAAGAGTCAAGACCCTGGCGTGTTGACAGCAGCTGTAAGGACGGCGCTTGGGCGGCTGATCGTGCAACACATTAACGGTATGGCGCCCGAACTGCCGGTTATCACTCTGGATCCTTCACTGGAACAGTTATTGCACCAGTCGATGCGGAGTGAATCGGGTGACGGATTTGCGTTTGAGCCAGGAATGGCGGAGCGCTTTTTGCGATCGTTGCAAACGGTTGCCCAGCAACAGGAAGTAAAGGGCGAGGCGGCTGTGCTGCTGGTTTCGCCGGCTTTACGTGCCGGATTGGCGAACTGGTTACGGCACAGCATCGCACGATTGCATGTGCTGAGTTACCAGGAAGTTCCGGACGCCAGGCAGATAAAGATCGTTGCCACGCTTGGCGACCAGCACCCGGGTGATGGTGGCGGTGTGCCGGCAACCTGATCACCGACGCGCAGTAGACGAGGATTGACAAGATGAAAGTAAAGCGCACGTTCGCGCCCGATATAAGACAAGCGATGCGCCGGGTTCGCGAGGAACAAGGTGCTGACGCCGTAATCCTCGGTAACCGCCGGGTGGATGGTGGCATCGAAATAATTTCTGCGGTCGACTACGACGAAGATGTCTTCTACCAGGCAATAGAAAACTCCAGCGAACAATCGAGCCCGAGAAGCACACAGCCCTACGCTGAAGTTGCTGCGAGTGTGGAAGCCTCGGAAAAACCCACCCACGAGCACGTTCTGATGCGCAGCACACGCGCGCCACGTAAACCCGTGAGGCGCCCGCCCGCACAACGCAAACCGGCCACTACGAAACGCGTAGCGTCGGCAAGAGCGACGCACGGGGAGCAACCCGAATCTGGCAATGTGGTCAAGCCGTTGCAGCAGGCAACGCCGTCACGCGAAATCGAACCGCTCGAAAATCTTGCCGACACGCAGATCGCGTCGCTGCGGGAAAGGCGACCCGCGGCAGACACGCCGGCAGCCCGGCCCGCGGCGCGCACCGAAATCAACCATCTGCGCGACGAGTTACGGGCCTTGCGCGGGCTGATGGAAAACCAGTTGCACGTGCTGGAGTGGGACCGGTTGTCGCGCCGCCACCCCAACCGGGTAACCGTGCTGAGCCGGCTCAACGAAATGGACATAGGCACGGAACTCTCGCGCAAACTCGTCGCGGAGCTGCAGGACGACCGCGATCTGGAACGATCATGGCGCAATGTGCTGGCGAACCTGGCGCGCCAGGTGCCGATCTCCGACGATGATTTCATGCAGCGTGGCGGCGTGATCGCGCTGGTGGGTGCCACTGGTGTGGGTAAAACCACGACGGTCGCCAAGCTCGCCGCACGGTTCACTATGCAGCACGGACAGCGCGATGTGGCGCTGGTTACAACCGATACGTACAGAATTGGCGCGAAAGAGCAATTGCTGCACTTTGCGCAGATTATAGGTATTCCTCTGTATGCCGCTAACGATCAGCAGGAGCTGGAAAGGATTCTGGCCAAGTTGTGCGACAAGAAGCTGGTGCTTATCGATACCGCTGGCATGAGCCAGCGTGACATTCGCCTGACCGAGCAGTTTGTCACTTTGCGGGAAGTTTCGCCGTTGTTGAGAAGTTATCTGGTGATATCGGCTAATACGCAGCTCGCGGCGCTCGACGAGGTCGTGCGTACGTTCGGGGGTGCGGAACTGGCTGGCTGCATAGTCACCAAGCTCGATGAGGCAACCAGTCTCGGCAGCGCGATCACCGTATCCATCCGCCACCGTCTGCCCATCGCTTACGTGGGTACCGGGCAGCGTGTTCCGGAGGACCTCAGTCCGGCACGCGCGCATCGGCTGATCGGGCGCGCCGTACCGCTGGCGCGCCGCTACGGCGAGCGGGAGGACGACGACACGCTGGCCGTCAAGTTCGCGGGAATGGGTGGTCATGCAGACCGCTGAATTTCAGGAAGACCAGGCTTCGGGATTGCGCCGCATGTTGAATCCTCAACCGGTGCGCGTGATAGCGGTGTCCAGCGGCAAAGGTGGCGTTGGGAAAACCAACGTGTCTGTAAACCTCGCCGTGGCCATGCAGAACGCCGGGCACGACGTGCTGATCATGGACGGTGATCTGGGTCTCGCAAATGCCGACGTGTTGCTGGGCGTGCAGCCCAGCTACAACCTGTCACATGTGCTCAGCGGCGAGGCGACGCTGGAGGAAACAGTCGTTACTTCGACGAGCGGTGTAAAACTCGTGCCCGCAGCGTCGGGCACCAAAAGCATGACCGAGCTGTCCGAGGCCGAGCACACTGGCGTGGTACGTGCGTTCAGCGAACTGAACATGCCGCTGGATACGCTGATTGTCGACACCGCCGCCGGGATATCGGACGGCGTGGTTTCCTTCGTGCGAGCGGCTCGCGAAGTTCTGGTCGTGGTATGTGACGAGCCGGCATCCATCACCGACGCCTACGCGTTGATAAAAGTGTTGAGCGCCGAATATGGTGTCAATAGATTTCATGTATTGGCGAACATGGCGCAGTCGGCACAGCACGGCCGCCAACTGTTCGCAAAACTGGTAGCTGTTACCGACCGGTTTCTCGACGTGACCTTGACCTTGCTCGGTGTGATCCCGCGAGACGACTACCTGCTCAAGGCGGTGCAGAAACGCAAGCCGGTAGTGGAAGCGTTTCCACGCAGCCGTGCAGCGCTGGCCTTCAGCAAACTGGTTCAGAAAATCGACCGTTGGCCAATACCCGATGCGGCAGCCGGTCATCTCGAGTTTTTTGTCGAACGTCTAATTCAGTACAGCGCTGATCAGGGAGGGCCATATTCGTGAATGCGCACGCCATGTACAGTTCAGTCCAGAATCTGGATAGGGAAAAGCTCGTTGCCGAGCATTCCGATCTGGTGAAACGGATTGCGTTTCACTTGTTGAACCGGTTGCCTCCCAGCGTGCAGGCGGAAGACCTGGTGCAGGCCGGGATGATCGGGTTGCTGGAGGCGGCCAGCCACTACGATCCGTCACGCGGCGCAAGTTTTGAAACCTACGCTGGAATACGCATACGCGGTTCGATGCTTGACGAGATTCGGCGTTCTGACTGGACGCCTCGTTCCGTGCATCGCAAAGCACGCGAAGCGGCGGAAGTGCTGCGGAAAATCGAACAGCGCACCGGGCGCGATGCAAAAGATACGGAAGTCGCCGGGGAAATGGGCATCAGTCTGAAGGAGTATCAGCAGATATTGGCGGAGAGCAATTCGGCACGAATTTTCAGCGTCGATCAGCCCGACGACTCCGTTTCGGAACAGCCGAATTTTGGTTCCAGCAACACCACGGGTCCACTGGAAGAACTGGAAGCAGGTGATTTCCGCGGCGCTTTGGCAAGGGCCATAAGCAGGCTTCCGGGACGCGAGGGCATGGTGATGTCCTTTTACTACGATGAAGAGTTGAACCTGCGCGAAATCGGCGAAATTCTGGGCGTCAGTGAATCCCGGGTATGCCAGATACACGGTCAGGCGTTGATCCGGCTCAGAGCCCGGCTGTCAGACCATCTGGAAGAAATGTAGCGTTGTTGGACCGGCCTACGGAGACGAACTTGGACAGGAACATGAAAATCTTGATCGTGGATGATTTCTCCACGATGCGTAGAATAATCAAAAACCTGCTTCGTGATCTGGGATTCAACAACACACACGAAGCCGACGACGGCAATACTGCGTTACCGATGCTGCGTACGGGTAATTTCGACTTCCTGGTTACGGACTGGAACATGCCGAACATGACCGGCATCGACCTGCTCAGAGCGGTACGTGCCGAAGAACGGCTCGCCTCGATGCCCGTGCTGATGGTGACCGCCGAACAAAAGCGTGAGCAAATCGTAGAGGCGGCAAACGCGGGCGTGAATGGCTACATCGTCAAACCGTTTACTGCCGTCACGCTGAAAGAGAAACTAGAAAAAATATTTGACCGGCTCGAGGCTACGGCTTGAATTCCGCACAGCCCGAAATCCCGCCGGAGGAAGTTTGCAGCGGCGAATACCTGACCCGGGCGCAGGCTCTTGTGGACGCGCTGAAAACGGGTAGCTCGAATGAGGTCGCGCGCCTGGTAGACGAGTTGACGTCACTTCGAGAAACACAGATCTATCAGCGCATCGGTCGCCTGACTCGCGAACTGCACGATTCAATCGCTACCTTTTGCGAAGATACACGAGTCAGCGCGATCGCGCACGAAGAGATGCCCAACGCCCGTGAGCGGCTGCAACACGTTATTACGCTGACACAGGATTCTGCGGATAAAACCCTGACTGCGGTCGAGGAGTGCATACCGCTTGCGCACGGAATTGGAGCGCGCGCACAGATCCTGAGCGAACGGTGGATCGAGTTTCGCGAGCGGCGCCTGACCGTGGAAGAGTTCCGTGCCTTGAGCGCCGAACTCGAGAAATTTCTCGCCAGCACCCGCAACGATGCGGACCGTCTGCATGCCGGTCTGTCCGATGTACTGATGGCGCAGGAATTTCAGGACCTCACCGGACAAATGATTCAGCGTGTGATCAGTCTCGTGGGCGAGG
>Ga0224508_10000570_pt1 | contig 35847 bp, 37 predicted proteins | sample SF_Jan12_sed_USG_4_FD_170157 | JGI IMG/M metagenome (GOLD analysis project Ga0224508, IMG submission 170157) | Sediment microbial communities from San Francisco Bay, California, United States - SF_Jan12_sed_USGS_21 | ecosystem: Environmental > Aquatic > Marine > Sediment | place: USA...
TCAGCCCGCCGGTCAGCGGCTCAGTATCCATGACTAGCGGCTCGGCTAACCGTTTCAGTTACGACTCGCGTGGTTTTGGCACCGCGGCCGCTGACACGATCAGCTTCTGCGACAACCGCTCCGGTGAAACCGGGCGTGTTATTCGCGTCAACGCCGCCGGCCGCGTTCACATCACCGCTCAAGGGTGCACTTGATGCGCGGGCTGCCACACATGTGCGCCCTGAACCGGGGCGGCTTGCGCCGCCGGCAAACCGGCGTGTCTCTCGTTGAAGTGCTTGTCTCCACGCTGATACTCGCGATCGGCCTGGTCGGCGTCGCCGGCATGCAGGCCCTGGCGCTGCACAACAATCAGGAGGCGCAGATGCGCTCGCACGCCAGTGCCCTGGCCTATGACCTCGCCGACCGCATGCGAAACAACGTAGCGGCGGCTAACGCCGGGATGTATGACCCGACAACGGCATCCGCGCAGTCGACATGCTACACGTCGAGCGGTTGCGCCATGGGCGACATGGCACGCGATGACATGCAGAAATGGATCTCGAATGTCGCCGCGACGTTGCCGATGGGCGCGGGCCACGTCTGTGTGGATAGCACACCTGATGACGGTACCGGTTCGGCCAATCCGCAGTGCGACGGAAACGGAACATTGTTTGCGATCAAGGTCTGGTGGGACAACGATCACGACGGCCAGATCTCTGTCACCGGACCCAACGTCGAACGTCTGACCATTTCATTCCTGCCATAAGCGGTGTCTTACATGAACGTAAAAAGCAGCCGCAAAAAGCAGTCGGGCGTATCGCTGATCGAAGTGATGATCGCGATGCTGCTCGGTATTTTCCTGCTCGGGTCGGTCGTGCAGTTCTTCGTGTCGTCGCGCCAGTCCAACCGCGTGCACGAAGCGACATCCCGCATGCAGGAGACCGGCCGCATGGCGCTCGAAATTATGGCGCGCGACATACGCATGGCTGATTTCTGGGGTTGTGCCGGCGATATCTCGAATGTGGTCAACAACCTGAACTCCGCCGGCTCGGGTTACGTCGACTTTCAGACGGGCGGCGTTGGCGGCATCGAAGGCGGCGCCGGCGTGCCGGACACGCTGATCCTGCGTGGCGGGTTTGGTACTGGGCTCATGGTTGAGCCGCCGTATGGGCCACAGGCCTCGGCAAACGTGAAAGTAACCGCCGCCAACGACCTCCAGCAAGGTGACATCGTGCTCCTCAGCGACTGTACGCAGGGGGACATCTTCCAGATCTCGAACTCCAATCCGGGCGGTACCGGCACCGTGGTCCACAACACCGGTTCGACGACACAGCCAGGCAATTACAATGCGACGAATCCCGGTTGCCCAGGAATGAACGCACATTGCCTGTCAAAGGTGTACGGCGCCGATGCGAATATGTTCGCGGTACAGGAAATCACCTACTCAGTGGCTACCGGCTCCGAAGGCGAACCGGCCTTATTCAGGAACGGCGCAGAGTTTCTCGACGGGGTTGAAGACCTGCAGATCCTGTTTGGTGAGGACTCCAGTGCAGCCGGCTCCGCCGGCGAAGGCATCGCCAACTATTTCGTCCCGGCCGACCAGGTCGCGGACATGGAAAAGGTCATCGGCATTCGCATCGCCGTCGTGGCGCGATCCAATCACGACAACCTCGTAAAGGGAAATGCACAGTCGTACGCGGTACTGGGCGCGTCCGTCAACGCTTCGGATCGTCGTATCCGGCGGGTCTATGAAACTACCGTAAACATCAGGAACAGACAGTAAGTCAGGGAAGAGCCATGATGCCAATGAAACATTTTCAGCATACTCCAGGCAGGCAACAGCAGGGCGGCGCAGTACTGGTCGTCACACTGATGATCTTGCTGGTCGTAACCTTGCTGACGGTCAGCAACATGCGCAGCTCCGTGCTCCAGGAAAAGATGGCGGGCAACACCAACGATCGTAACGTTGCCTTCCAGGCCGCCGAATCGGCGTTGCGCGAGGGTGAGGTTTTTCTCGAAGGCATCGTGAGCCTCGGCGATTTCCAGGGGAAGGCCGGGCTATTCGGCCGGACCGACGACGAGCCGGTTTTTTACAATGGCACCACCTGGAGCGATACCGTAAATCACGTGGTTGCGAGCACCGACGTGGGCACGTACCAGAGACCGCAGTACTTCATCAAGAACATGACCACGGTTGAGGGCGCAGTCGGCGCGCTGAACATGTCCGGCTACGGCGACAACAAGGGATCAGGCGACGTGACGATCTTCCGGGTCACCGTCAAGGCAACCGGCACGAGCGCGGACTCGGCCGAGGTCATCCTGCGCACACAATACGGGCGAATCTTCTAGATGGGCACCAAGGCGAGACGAATCATGCGAGCTTCTATCAGAAAAATCAGCATTACGGCAGGCAGCGCTCTGTTAGGGGCGCTCAGTATTGCACCCGCAACCGCCCTGGCCGCACCCGGGACGTTGTCCGACGTACCACTCTTCCTTACGAACCCTGTCGAGCCCAACATCCTCTTCATGGTCGATGACTCGGGTAGCATGGACTGGGGACTGATGACCGAGGAGGACGACGGCATCATGTTCTTCAGCTGTGCGTACTACTACGCACAGCCGGCCGCCGATAACAGCTACACCTGGGTCGTCCCGACCGAAGCCGGGCTCGCAGCCCAGGGAATCGCCGCCCCCTACGGTGGCGTCTGGCGTGCACGAAACGCCAACTACAACCGGCTCTATTACGATCCGACCATTACGTATACACCCTGGCCCGGTGACGATGGCGGCAACGCACTTCTCGGCAATGCCAACCCCAAGGCCGTGCCGCTTGATCCTTACGTGCCGTCCGCCGGCACCGTTGACGTGACCGCGCGCACGACGTTCAGCACGGACTACTGTGCAGGTGCGCTGGGCTCGTTCAACATCAACAACTTCCTGCCCGCCCAGTACTGGATCTGGAAAGACACCGACGGTGATGGCGCCGTCGATATCGATGACGCTCACGTGCTGGTCGAGATCGAACCCACCACGCTGGTATACCCGGGTAGTGCGCGCCGTCGCGATTGCGCGGCCGCCCCTGCCTGCACCTATGCCGAGGAAATCCAGAATTTTGCGAACTGGTTCGCCTACTACCGTAAGCGCGAGAAGGTTGCCAAGGCAGCCTACGGCCGGGTGATCGCCGGCGCCAGCAGCTCACGCATGGGTCTCGCCACGCTGCACAACAACGCAACCGTTAACACCGGCATCCAGTCCATGAACGACGACCCAAGGACCGGCGCGAAGGACAACCTGCTGGAATCCCTGTACGAGATGCAGTCCTCCGGGCACACGCCCTTGCGCGACGCCGTGGACAATGCCGGTAAGTACCTCAGCTGCCAGACCAACAGTCTCTTCGGCAGCTGTCCTGCCGTTACCGTTGCCCAGGGCGCCGAGTGTCAGCAGAACTTCACCATTCTCATGACCGACGGCTATTACAACGGTACGTTCGGCAGCCTCGGCAACACCGACGGCGACAACAATACACAATGGGACAGCGGCGCAGCAGGTCCCTATGGGGACAGCCAGTCGGATACGCTGGCCGACGTTGCGATGCAGTATTACGAGACAGACATTCGCCCCAGCACGGACAACAACCTGTCGCCGCCGCCCGGTGGGATCGACGAAAACAAGGCGCAGCACATGGTGACCTACTCGGTCGCATTTGGTGTGGAGGGCAACGTGAAGGCAATGCCTGCGGACAAGACCAGCCCGTTCCCGTGGCCATCGACCCTGACCAACGAGGGGCTTATCGATGACCTGCGTCATGCCGCCTGGAACGGTCGCGGCGAGTATTACAGCGCGCAAGACCCCGACGAACTCATTACCGGTCTGCGCGGCGCGCTGCACTCTATCCAGAGCCGCCTGGGCTCCGCCGCGTCGGTTGCATTCAATACGGGATCGCTGAGCACGAACTCCGAGGTATACCTCGCGCTGTTCAACAGCGAGAAATGGAGTGGCGATCTGCTGGCATTCCCGCTCGACCCGAGGACCGGCGCGGTCAGTGTTGCGCCGAAATGGTCGGCCGCGAACCGGCTTCGTACCCGCGATCTTGGCTCGAACCCGCGTACCATTCTGACCTACGACGGCGCTGACGGCACGGCGTTCCAGTGGTCGGAGCTGACCGCCGCGCAGAAACGCGACTTCCAGACCGACGCCGCCGGCACACAGGATACCGAGGCATCCGGTATGGCGCGCATGGGCTTCATTCGTGGCGATCGGGCCTGCGAGTTCTCATCGGGCGGGTCCTGCTTCTACGACGACGGCATCAATACCTTCGCAGCCAAGTCGCTCCGCGAACGCTCCGGGCGGCTGGGCGACATCGTGCACTCCGGTCCCGTATTCGTGGGTGCGGCGGAATCGAACTGGCCTGATGTGGCGCCCTTCCCGGGCACCGCCGGCGATACTTACACCGAGTTCAGGAACGCAACGGCCGCGCGACCCGGCGTGGTCTACGTTGGTGGCAACGACGGCATGCTGCATGCATTTTCGCAGGCAAGCGGCGAAGAGTTGTTCGCCTACGTTCCGAATAGTCTTTACTCTGATGCGGCTTCCGATGGACTGCATTACCTGTCCGACCCGGCCTACGTTCACAGTTACACGGTCGACCTTACAGCCTCGGTGGCGGACATTTACGCAAAGACAACCCAGACGGGAAGCGCGTCCTGGAAGACCATCCTGGTCGGCGGCCTCAGGGCGGGTGGTCGCGGCATATTCGCGCTGGACGTTACCAATCCGGGTGCCGTTTCCGAGTCGGGCAAGGGCCCTGCCAACACCGTCATGTGGGAATTCACGAGCGCCGACGATCCTGATTTCGGTCACTCGTTCAGCCGCCCGTCGATCGTACCTTTAGCAGGTGGCAGCAATACAATCCGCTGGGCCGTGGTGACCGGAAACGGCTACAACGACCTGGGTAGCGGCGAGGCCAAGCTGTTCGTCCTCTTTATTGAAGAGGGGCTCGACGGCACATGGTCGTTTGGCGACTACCTGGAAATATCGACCGGCGTCGGCACCACGACGGATCGCAACGGCCTGTCAACGCCGGCCGTCATAGACTCCGATGGTGATGGCCTTGCCGACCGCGCGTATGCCGGCGATCTCAAAGGCAATATGTGGGCGTTCGACCTGTCCGGTACGAACTCCGGTAACTGGGATATCGCCTATGCTCAGGGCAAGACCAAGACGCCTCTGTTTACCGCACCGGCCAATCAGCCGATTACGGCGACACCTGCGGTCGTGCGCAACAACGAGGTACCGACGTCCGCAGGCAACTTCCCGAACACAATGGTCGTATTCGGCACGGGCCAGTACATGACGTCAGGTGATGTATCTACGACCGGCGTTCAGTCGATGTATGGAATCTGGGATTCCGGCAGCGATCAGCTCACCCAGGCGGACCTCCTGCCGCAGACGATTAGCGTAGGTGTGAACGTGGATGGCATCGTTGGACGAACCCTGACGGACAACGGGATCAACTTCGCGTCCGACAAGGGCTGGTACATGGACTTCCCGGACCCGGGCGAACGCATCGTGACAGACGCGATTATCCGTGGTGACCTGGTCTTCTTTAACTCGATGACGCCCGATACGAATCCGTGCCAGGCGGGCGGCTCCGGCTGGCTCATGGTCGCGAAATGGATCAATGGCGGTATGCCGAGTGAGGTCGCGTTCGACCTGAACGGCGATTCGCAACTCGACAATGACGATACGATCAACGGCAATGCAGCCGCCGGCGTGCAGATCGTCGGTATACCGACCGCGCCTGTGAATCTCTCGAACATTCGCTACACGTCGACGACACAAACGACAGGCGGAAGCACCATCGATACAACCGACATTCTCAAGCTGGGTGGGCCGAATACCGGCCGCCTGTCGTGGGAAGAACTCAGCCGCTAGCCGTACAGATTACGAGGATAGAGATATGCGTATGTTGAAACCGGCGATAGCAGTCATCGCTCTCCTGCTTGCAGGCACCGTTGCGGCCCAGAGTTTGCCGAAATATTACCAGGACGCTGACTATCAGCGGACCGGCCGTATCGACTCCGTGCAGATCCAGGCGCAAAGAGTCGTCATTGACGATATCGCGTATTCCATTTCATCGAACCTGATCGTGCATTCCCCAAGGGCTTACAGCGTTCCGGTATCGAACCTGAAAGTGGGCAAGACGATCGGCTACAAGCTTCTCAACGGACGCGGGCGGTTGATCAGCGAGATCTGGCTGTTGCCGGACGACTATGAAGACCGCGGACGCCGGCGCTAACAAGGAATCTGACCATTGAATAAGAAGTTGATACAGCGCCAGCAAGGCGTAAACCTGATTGAGCTGATGATCGTCGTTGCGATCATCTCGATTATCGCGGCTGTGGCCTATCCGGCCTACAACCGCTACGTTGCCGACGCCCGCCGGGCCGACTGCGCGGGCGGGCTGGCCGGCCTGGCCAATGCCATGGAACGGCACTACTCAATTAATGGCAGTTATCTCAATGCCGCGGCGGGCGGAGCCGATACAGGGGCACCGGCGGCTTTTGGAGCGGCTTGCCCGATCGACGGTGGCACGGCCACGTACAACCTGACCATCTCCGCCGCGACAGCATCGACCTTCACGTTGCAAGCCGCACCTACCGGTGCGCAAGCCGGAGACCGCTGCGGGACGCTGACGCTGACCAATAGGGGCGTCAAGGGTGTTCAGGGTGCCGCGGCGGGCAACGACTGGCAGGCGTGCTGGCGCTAAGCTAGAGCGCTGCCATCACGCGTTGCAGGCGGCCCTTCACGTCGCTGGCGAGCGGCGTGACACCGGGATCGCCGACCAGTGACAGGACGCTTTCCGGATCCATGAAATCAACGTGCACCTTGCCGTCGGCATCCTCCCGAACGAGCACGTTGCAGGGCAGTAGCAAGCCGATATCCTCAACGGCCGAGATAGCCTGGTATGCGAGCGCCGGGTTGCAGGCACCGAGGATCCGGTAACGCGGCATATCCTTGTCGAGCTTGGCTTTCATTTTCGCAGCCACGTCGATATCGGACAGAACGCCAAAGCCCTCCTTCTCCAACTCGCTGGTTACATGGTCGATGGCCGCATCAAAAGACTCTTCGACGACCTTGCCGAAGCCGAAACTAGAACTCATAAGATTACTCCCCGGCCGCGCAATCGGCGGATCCGCAGTAGATATCGTGAAGGAGGTTGATCACCCGATCGGCCGGACCTTCGGCCAATGAGTAGAAGATGGTTTGCGATTCGCGTCGCGTTTCCACGAGGCCCTGCTGGCGCAGGCGCGCAAGCTGTTGAGACAGGGCAGACTGGCTCAGGGGCACAATCGTATTCAGGTCGCTAACAGAGCGTTCGCCTTCGGCCAGAATGCACAGGATCATGAGCCGGCTTTCATTGCCGAGCGCCTTCATGAGACCGGCCGCATCCGAGGCATGTAGTTCCATGTCGCTGGCCGGATGCGTCTTGCTGTCGCTGGCGTTCATAAGATCCCTAATATAAGGAATATTATATTAGAAGTCCATAATTTAGTGTTTGGTTGATTATTTACCGCCCTGCAATAGCATCGACAGCATTGCGCCGGGTTGGTATATAATCGCCCGCCACCGCTGGGCTGCAGCCCAGTAAGGATTGAAACCTCAGCTCCGGAGCAGGCAGTGAGTCGCGACCAGAAGTTTTTTGACATGTATTCCCTCGTAATCGGTGTGCTCGCCGCGATCGCCCTCGCGATCCTCGTGCTGGCCATGAAGATGTCCGATTTGACGCAGGGCGTTTACACGCGTGACACGGTCGAATACCAGGCCGCTGTTGCCGAACGCATCGCCCCGGTTGGCAGGGTCTACCTGCCAGGCGAGGAACAGGAAGCACCGGCGCCGGTCGTCGAGGCTGCCGCGGAGCCGGAGCCTGTCGCGACGACGATGAATGGCCCACAGGTCTACAACACGGCCTGCCTTGCCTGCCACAGCACAGGCGTTGGCGGTGCGCCGATGGTCGGTGACGCCGGGCAATGGACCGAGCGTCTTGCGCGCGGCACGGATGCTCTCTACGACAGCGCCATCAACGGCTTCGATGGCGATGCAGAGACACCGATGCTCCCGAAGGGCGGCCGGGCCGACCTCTCCGACCAGGAAGTCAGGGACGCGGTCGACTACATGATCGCCGAATCGTCCTGAAATTCTGCGGGCCTATAACGAAATAAGCCCCTTTCGGGGCCTATTCCGTGTCCAGTTCAGTGCGAGATGATTAGTTTTCGCAACTGCTGAAATGTAACTGCAGATTACCACCCGTGATTGTCAGCGGATCAACCGTGTTCGCGTCTCCGTCTTCGTCAACGAGCAGGTGCGTTGTACCGGATCCGCCACCTTCGAATACGTGGAGGAAGTAACGGTCGACGTCTTCACCTTCAGCAGCTTTGTCGTTGCCCGGCTCGTTATGATCTTCGACCCGTGCGAAGAACGACACATCGGTCTTGGCGAACTTGTTGCCCTTGATACCGCTTAACGTCCCCTCACCTTCGAACTCAATGTAGTTAAACGGCGTAACCGGCGACTCGGACCCGGGATCGATACCGGTCACGTTGCCGCAGCGGACGACTCGAATCGTGGTTCCGAGGAAGTGCAGCTTCTCGCTGTGAGCAATGTGATTCCATTGCCCGCCGTCTCCGGGCTCCGGACTGCACGACGGGTTTACATTTCCGCCAAAGCTGTCCTTGGGGCCTGCCTGCGCAGCATCCGTTCCCATTATGGCCTCGAACTTCACGCCGCCAGCAGTCATCCAGCATGTGCCGGTGTCGCCGCAGGATTCGTCATCGACGATAAAGTCACGACGATGCTTGGTGCCCGCAGCGACCGAAACGAGGTATTCCCCGGACGACGGGTACTCAACAACGGCACCCGCTGGCAGCGTCGCTGCGTCGATTGTGACGGAATAATCACCGGGAGGAACAGGAAGCTTGTAGACGCCCTCGGCATCCGTAACCCCGGCCGCGCTATACGATCCGTCCGTCGCGTCGATATTGACCGTAACGCCCGGAAACATGATGCCGCCCGCCCAGATGTAATGACATTCTTTTTCGTCGTCACACCCGACATTGCCGTACACGCCCTGATCATGAATAACTTCCGCAAATGCGGTGGGCGCCAGAATCAGCGCCAGTAGTATCGATAGATATTTTGACATAATGCTCAACCTCTCCTTAGTTCTTGTTATTTCGAAGTCGGTTCAGAAGACTCGGCAAGGCGCTTAATAAGAACCTGGTAAAGCGCTTTCGATCTGGAGTCTCTCTACATTATAGCAAAACGACAAAGTGCCCTTTGTTACGCCAAGCTGATTTAACTTAATACTTTCGGTCAAGGCAACGCAGAGAAAGCGCTTCGGCGAGATGCGTCTCACTAATCGATTCCGCCCCTGCAAGATCGGCGATAGTTCGCGACACCCTGAGGACGCGCTGGTGTGTCCTGGCAGAAATATTGAAACGCTCGGCGGCACTCTCCAGCAAGGACCAACAGGAATCGTCGATGGCGCAAGCCACGGCGAGCTGCTCACCTTCGAGCCACGCATTGACCGTACCATCGCGAATGCGCTGCTTTTGCCGGGCATGTGCAACCCGCTTGGCCAAGATGATACTGCGCTCACTATCGCGACCGTTGGAGCGCAACTCCTCTGTCGACGGCCTCGGCACTTCGATGTGCAGGTCAATGCGATCGAGCAGTGGGCCCGATATCTTGTTGCGATAGCTGAGTACCCGATCCCCACTGCAGCGACAGTCGGATTTACTGTCACCGAAATAGCCACAAGGACAGGGATTCATCGCGGCGATTAGCTGAAACCTCGCAGGAAACTCAGCCTGTATACCAGCTCGCGCGATCGTGATGCAGCCCGCTTCCATGGGCTCGCGCAAAGCCTCCAGGACGTTGCGGTTGAATTCCGGCAATTCGTCGAGGAACAGGACACCGTTGTGCGCACGGGATATCTCACCGGGAGCCAGTATCCGCCCGCCACCGACCAGTGCCGCCGCCGACGCTGTGTGATGCGGCGAGCGAAACGGTCGTTTGCGCCATTCCGATACGACGAGCGACAGACCGGCTACCGAATTCACGGCGGCCGTTTCCAGGGCTTCCTCCGTCGACATGGGCGGCAACAGCCCGGGGAGCCGTCTCGCCAGCATGCTCTTACCCGTGCCCGGCGGCCCGATGAACAGCAGATTGTGACCGCCCGCTGCGGCGATCTCGAGCGCACGCTTTGCATGTTGTTGCCCTTTGACATCCGACAAGTCCGGATCCTTCCCGGCGTCCGCGACAGCAGGCGACGGCGTTGCATAGTTCATGCGCTCGCGGCCGGCCAGGTGTGCCGTAACCTCGAGCAGGGACGACGCGCCAATCACCCTTGCTCCCGTGAGAGCCGCCTCGTTCGCGTTGCCCCGCGGCACGATAACGCTGCGCCCGGATGCATGCGCCTTGACGACGGCGGGAAGCAGCCCTGACACCGGGCGCAATTCGCCATTGAGGGCGAGTTCGCCATAGCACTCGACATCGTTCAGTGCCGCTATCGGGAGCTGCTTGCGTGCCGCGAGGATTCCCAGTGCGATCGGAAGATCGAAACGGCCACCTACCTTGCGCATCTCCGCGGGACCCAGGCTGATCGTGATGCGTTGTTGTGGAAACTCGAAGCCGGAACTCAGGAGCGCGCCGCGCACCCGGTCCTTGCTCTCACGCACGGCGGTTTCGGCCATCCCGACGATCGTAAATGCGGGCAGGCCACCCGACAGGAACACTTCGATTGTGACAGGGGGCGCCTCGGTACCGTATTGGGCACGGCACCGCAGTATCGCGAGACTCATCTGGCCCTCCTTGGCCGTTGCAGTCTAACTCTTTTCTATTTCTTCGAGCCGGGCTTCCAGCGCCTCGAGCTTCTGCCGCGTCCTGGCGAGTACCGCTTCCTGCACCTCGAACTCCTCGCGTGTCACGAGATCGAGCTTGGCCAGGGAGGCACGCAGTACCGAGCGGAAATTGTTCTCGAGGTCCTCGCGCACCGAGCGCAGTCCCTCGGGCACGGCCTCGGCCAGTTTCCTGGCAATGTTTTCAATGGATTCGTCAGTCATAAGGATGTGATACCTGAGGCAGCCGGAAAAGACCAGTCGCAGTTTCCGCCCTGTTTATCGAACAAGTCGAGTACCGAAATGGGGCAACGCCTGAAAACCCTGCACCAGCTTGAAGCAACGTGTTTTTGGTTGCAGCAGCAACTCGCGGATTTGTAAGTGCTTTCTGAAGTTGGCACGCAACCTGCTCTGTAAGGGGCAACACAATCATCGTTACCTCAAATATGGAGCACGCAATCATGAAATTCGCAAAGACAGCCCTGGTGCTGACGCTGCTGGCCAGCAGCGCTGCCTACGCAGACTTCTCGGCCAACGTCGGCTATGCAAGTGAGTACCACTATCGCGGCATCTTCCAGAAGAACTCGTCCGCCAGCGGCGGCCTCGACTATGAACAGGGTGGTTTCTATGCCGGCACCTGGGCGGCCGATGTCGGTGACGGCCTCGAGGTCGACGGCTACTTCGGCTACGCCGGCGAGATCGGCGGCATCGACCTCAGCCTTGGCTACACGGGTTACTTCTACACGGGTGACTTTGACGACACCTACCAGGAGATCAATCTCGGTACCGGTTACGGTCCGCTGTCACTCGAAGTTGCCCTGGGCGAATACGAGAACTTCGACGGCCCCACACAGGACTACGTCTACTACGCCCTGACACTTGAGAGTGAGGCCGGCTTCTATGGCAAGTACGCCGGCTTTTCCGAGGATTTCGATGGCGAGTACCTCGAGCTGGGCTATGGCGCGACGGTCGCCGACATCGACGTCGGTGTCTCGCTGATCTTCGCCAACGACGATCTTGTTGGCGATGACGAAGAATCCATCGTTTTCACGATCGGCAAGTCGTTCGACATCAACTAGTCAAAAGCGGGCGGCTAGGGCCGCCCGCTTCACCACTCAAGGGGAACAGCAATGAAAATGATCACGGCGATAATCAAGCCGTTCAAACTGGACGACGTGCGCGAAGCCGTTGCCGAAATCGGCATCCAGGGCATCACCGTCACCGAAGTAAAGGGCTTCGGGCGCCAACGCGGCCACACCGAACTCTACCGCGGCGCCGAATACGTCGTGGACTTCCTGCCCAAGGCCAAGATCGAGCTCGCCGTCGCGGATGACGTCGTGGAGCAGGTCGTGGAAGCAATCGCCAACACAGCACGCACCGGAAAGATCGGAGACGGCAAGATCTTTGTCTCCGAACTCACAGAAGCCATTCGCATTCGTACCGGTGAGACCGGTACGGAAGCCGTTTAAGGACAGGGAGGAAATATCGTGGAAGCAACACAAATTGCAGCGCAGGTCACCGAGCTGTCCTACGCGCTGGACACATTTTACTTTCTTGTCATGGGTGCACTGGTCATGTGGATGGCCGCCGGATTCACCATGCTCGAATCCGGGCTGGTGCGCGCCAAGAACACAGCCGAGATTCTGACGAAGAACGTCGGCCTGTATTCGATTGCCTGCATCATGTACATGCTGTGCGGCTACTCGATCATGTACCCTGGCGCCTTCGAAGGCGGCGTGTTCCAGAGCCTGTCGAGCATCGGTAGTGGTCTCTTGAGCTCCAGCGACAACACGGCCGCTGACGTCATCGCAAGCGGTGGCGACACCTACTATTCCGGCCTGTCCGACTTCTTCTTCCAGGTCGTATTCGTCGCAACCGCCATGTCGATCGTTTCCGGCGCCGTCGCCGAGCGCATGAGGCTCTGGTCCTTCTTTGCCTTTACGATTGTCCTGACGGGTTTCATTTACCCCGTGCAGGGTTTCTGGAAATGGGGCAACGGCTGGCTGAACGTCGGCAACGGCACCGTCGGGTTCCTCGACTTTGCGGGTTCTGGCGTGGTGCACATGTGCGGTGCGGCAGCGGCGCTCGCGGGCGTGTTGCTACTGGGCGCTCGTAAGGGCAAGTACGGCAAGAATGGCCAGGTCAACGCCATTCCGGGCAGCAACCTGCCGCTCGCCGCGCTCGGTACGCTGGTGCTGTGGCTCGGCTGGTTCGGTTTCAACGGCGGCTCGCAGTTGATCGTATCCGATGTCGAAAACTCGAATGCCGTTGCCCTGATTTTCGTGAATACCAACATGGCTGCCGCCGGTGGCCTGATCGCTGCGTTATTGCTGGCACGCTTCTGGTTCGGCAAGGCTGATCTTACGATGGCGCTCAACGGCGCGCTGGCCGGCCTCGTGGCCATTACGGCCGAACCGCTCACGCCGGAGCCCGGTGTGGCGACGCTGATCGGCGCCGTTGGCGGCCTCCTCGTGGTTGCTTCGATCGTGACGCTCGACAAGCTAAAGATCGACGACCCCGTCGGCGCGATCTCGGTCCACGGTGTTGTCGGTATCTGGGGATTGCTCGCGGTATGCATCACGAACCCCGACGCATCGCTGCTGTGGCAGCTGATCGGTATCGTCTCGATTTTCGCGTGGGTGTTCACCGCGAGCTTCCTCGTCTGGTTCATTCTCAAGAAGACCATCGGCATTCGGGTCTCGGAAGAAGAAGAGTACGAGGGCGTCGATATCTGGGAGTGTGGCCTCGAGGCCTATCCCGAATTCACGTCCGCTGAGTAGGTCCCCTGTCGGGGCGCCGCCTGACTTGCCATAACGGCGACGACGGCGGTGTTCCGCTTTTTCCCCGTCCTTGTTTTTATCCCCTAGAACTCAAGGACTTAACGGGCCGAAAGGCCCGTTTTTTTACTTTTCCCACGCGGTAAAATCCCATTTTTCGATGTGATCCTGTTCACACCCATTTCGCCGCTTGCATGGTGTAATGGCCTCAAGTTCAATACCTCTGGTGAGGCACCCGGTACGGGGAAGGACAACCATGAAAAGTAAACGAATAGCTCTCCTGAGTGCGGTAATGGCAGTGACACTTGCCAGCGGCGCCATGGCTAACGAGATTTACAAGTGGACCGACGACGACGGTGTCGTTCACTACGGCGACCGCCCGACCGGCGCGTCCACCGAAGAGCGCCTGAATGCCAGCTACAGGCGGACAGACAACGCGGCAGTGCAGCAGCGCGTGCAGGCTCGTATCGATGCCACAGCGGCTCGCAAGGAAGCCCGCTCTACCGCCGCCGCCGCAGAGCAGGATGCGGCCGAGAATGCCGCCGTCGCCGCCGAGCGCGCCCAACAGTGCGAACGAGCCCGGGCGCGCCTCGAGACCTACGTGCAATCGCCTCGCGTGTACCGCGTTGACGACAATGGCGAACGCGTCTATCTCGACGATGCGCAGCGCCAGAGCGCGCGACAAAAAGCCGAAGAGCAAATCGCCGAACTCTGTTCCTGATCCGGGAACTGCGCCCAAGCGGCGCTCGCTCGCGGGCGGTACAATGCCCGCAACGTATGACGGAGCGCGCGCTTGACGGCTGCACCAGACTCGACCAGCCAAGATACCCAGGTTTACCTGCCTGACTTCTGTGCAGCGGGAACGCTGTTTGTTGCGTTGCTCGTCGCGGAACTCGTCGCCATCGTGCTTACGCTGGCAGCGCACACGCCCGACGGGCAATTCCTGCTCCTGCTGTCGAAAACCTCCTTTTTTGTACTGTGGCTGACGCTGCTGGGTTCGGCCATCCTGTGCCAACTACGCAATCGTCTCGAGCGCGCCGGCAAGATGCGTGCATTTGTTATCGGTTTTGTGGTCCTCGAGCTGATGACGCTCGTGGTCGCCGAACTGGCGTGGCAGATACCCTGGCGCCTGACCGGCACGTCGATCATTATCGAGCCGCACCTGGATTTCATTTTGCGGACCATGGCCATCAGCTCGATTTTCATCGCGCTGGCCATGCGCTACCTGTACGTGTCGAGTGAGTGGCGCCGCAGCATTGTTCTCGAAGCTCAGGCTCGCATCAGCGCCCTGCAGGCCCTCATCCGCCCGCACTTCCTGTTCAATAGCATGAACACGATTGCATCCCTGACACGGTCCGATCCGCGTCAGGCCGAGGAGGCCGTCGAAGACCTCTCGGACCTGTTACGCGCCAGCCTGTCGAGCACACGCAATCGAACGAGCCTCAAGGAAGAACTGGAGGTTGCCGCGATCTACCAGCGCATCGAGAAGCTCCGCCTTGGTGATCGCCTGAATGTCCGCTGGGACGTCGCCGACCTGCCGATGAGGGCTCGTATTCCGAGCCTGACGATTCAGCCCCTCGTCGAGAACGCGATTTACCACGGCATCGAACTACTGCCCGACGGCGGTGAAATCCTCATTGCCGGCAGACGCGATGGCCGCTTCCTGCAGATCGAGGTGTCGAATCCCGTGGCGCCCGGAAAGTCGAGCACCAAGGACGGCAACAAGATGGCGATGGCCAATATTCGGCAGCGCTTCGAGCTCGCGTACGGCAACCGCGCCTCGGTCGAGGTAGACGACAGCAACGACACCTACACTGTCACCCTGCGCTTCCCGGTGGACGAGGACGCATCGTGAAAGTATTGATCGTCGATGACGAAAAACCCGCACGCGACCGGCTGCGGCAGATTCTTGGCGATGAGGACGGCTATGACGTCGTTGGCGAGGCAGCCAACGGCCACGAGGCGCTGGAAGAGGCTGCGCGCTCGAGGCCCGATATTGTCCTGCTCGATATTCGCATGCCGGGCATGGAGGGGATCGAGACGGCCCATCATCTCAATGCCATGGAGCCTGCCCCGGCCATCGTCTTTACGACCGCTTACGACGAATACGCAATCGATGCCTTCGAGGCACGCGCCATCGGCTACGTGCTGAAACCCGTGCGCCGTTCGCGCCTGACCGGGGCCCTGGAACAGGCCACGCGCCTCGTCGGCAGCGCATTGAGCGAAGCCGCCGCCGAAGCGAACCTCGATATACAGCGCAAACACGTCTGCGCGCATGCGCATGGCGAGCTCAAGCTGATTCCGATACAGGAAGTCACGTCGTTCCTGGCCGACCAGAAATACGTTTCGGTTGACCACGATAACGGCCAGGACCTCATAGATGATTCACTGAAGTCGCTGGAGTCCGAGTTCGGCGACCGCTTCGTGCGTATCCACCGCAGCGCCCTCGTTGCCGTTGACCGCATTGACCGGATCGAGAAGAACACCGAGGGCAAGAGTCGCATCGTCATGCGAGACGGCTCGCATGTGGAGGACAAAGAGCTGATAATCAGCCGCCGGCATGTCGCCGAAGTGAAACGTCGCCTGAAAGAATCGTGAAAATAAGAATAGCTACCAGAAAATCCGCCCTTGCACTGTGGCAGGCGGAACACGTCGCCGCCCTGCTTAGGGAGCTGCCTGAGGTCGAAGCCGTCGAACTCGTGCCATTGTCGACCCGCGGCGACGAGATTCTCGATCGCAGCCTGCAAAAGATCGGCGGCAAGGGCCTGTTCATCAAGGAACTGGAAGTCGCCATGCAAGCCGGTGAGGCCGACATTGCCGTGCATTCCATGAAAGATGTACCTGCCGAGATGCCCGCGGGATTCTGTCTCGCGGCGATGCTGGAACGAGCCAATCACGCCGACGCGCTGGTGTCGCCCAACGGCGAACAGTTGTCCGACCTCCCACAGGGAGCGTTGATCGGGAGTTCAAGCCTGCGTCGGCAGGCGCAGCTCAAGATGATGCGTCCCGATCTGCGGGTCGAACCGCTACGCGGCAACGTCAACACCCGGCTCGCAAAACTCGACAATGGCGATTACGACGCCATTATCCTGGCAGCGGCGGGACTGGAGCGGCTCGAGTTCAGCGATCGCATCAGCCAGCTGTTCGCTCCCGACCAGATGCTGCCCGCGGCAGCACAAGGCGTTGTGGGAATCGAATGCCTTGAAGACGCGACGGAGCTGCGTGCGGTCCTGGCACAACTGAATCATTCGACCTCGGTACAGACGACGCTCGCCGAACGCGCCATCGCGCGTGTCCTTGAAGCCAGCTGCCAGTCGCCTGTCGCAACCTATGCTGTGGTGGAAGGCGATGCGCTCAGCGTATCAGCGCTCGTCGCGATGCCCGACGGCAGCGAGGCGATTCGCGACAGTGTCAGCGGCAACGTGACCGATGCCGAAGCGCTTGGCGAAGAACTGGCCGGCCGCCTGCTTGCAAGCGGCGCTGCCGAGCTGCTCGAAGCCGCCGGCGGAGCACCCCATGGCTGATCGCCCGTTGCAAGGCGTCGGCGTTCTCGTCACGCGGCCGCGCACGCAAGCGATCGAACTCGTTGATGCTATCGAATCCCAGGGCGGCAATGCCTATTGCTTCCCCGTTATCGATATCGCGGCACTCGATGAACTCGAGGTTCGCGCCAGGGAGGAAAGCCTCGAATCTCCCGATATCGTGATCTTCGTCAGCCGCAACGCGGTCGAGTACGGTATCAAGCACACAGGTGGCGGGAAGATCGCCGCGATCGGCCCGGCGACCGCAAGGGCCATAAGCGCCGCCGGTCGTATCGTCGATATCCGGTCGGAGCAGGGCTACGACAGCGAACACTTGCTTGCCGAGGCCTCGTTGCAGGACGTGAGCGGTAAACGCGTCCGTATTATTCGCGGATCCCGGGGACGGGAATTGCTCGCCGAGACGCTGAAGAAACGCGGCGCCAGTGTCGATTACCTGTCCGTCTACGAGCGCCGCCTGCCCGTGGTCGGTGCCGACACCCTCGCCGACCTCGAATCCCGCTGGCGCCAGGGACTCATCAACGTTGTCACGTTAATGAGTGTCCAGTCGCTCGAGAATCTGGCCAAATTGCTGCCCGCCTGGTGCGCCGCCCAGCTCGAATCAACCCCACTGGTGACGCCGGCGGGTCGTGTGTTAAAAGAGGCATTGGACCGCTATCCTGCATCCCGGCCAATACTGGCGCCTGGGCCAGGCGCGGCCGATCTGGTCCAGGCGATCATCGCACTACAGAGTACCGAATCCGGAATTGCACCATGAGCGAAAAAGACATCGAAGAAGACGTCACGCCTGTCGAGGAAGTCGAGGCAAACGAGCCGGTTGCAGAAGAACCGGAGGCGGTTACCGAAGAGCCGGAGGCGGTTACCGAAGAGCCCGAGGTTCGTCCCGAACCGCCGAAACGCCAGCGCTCCGGGAATTCCGTCGCTTGGCTGGCCTTCCTGCTCGCGATTCTCGCCTTCGCCGCCGCCGGCTACACGGCGTGGCAGAACTGGCAGGGCGCCCGCGACACGACTGCTGCGGATACCTATGCGAACCTGGATAGCCAGGTGAACACGACGGCGCAGTCCCTTGCTGACCTCGAAACCCGGGTTGCGGAACTTGGCGGCCGTGATCCGGCCATCGACGCCGAGCTGGAAGCTATCCGGCGCGATCTCGATGAGCGTGTACGACTGCTGACCTCACTACCTGCGAGGATGTCGACGCTTGAGAGCTCAGTCGCCTCGCTCGCGGGCGTGTCGGAAGGTGCCCGCGATGCGTGGATACTGGCCGAGTCCGAGTACTACATGCAGATCGCCAATGCGCAATTGCAGCTTGCCAACAACCCGCATCTCGCGTCGCTCGCCCTGAAAATGGCCGACGAGCGCATCGTGCAGCTGGCCAACCCGGCACTGACCGATGTCCGCCGCGCGATTTCCGACGAACTGGCGACACTCGACGTCATGGAAAAACCGGACATCGAAGGGGCGACATTGACGCTTGCGAGCCTGGCCAAGGTTGTGGAGTCGTTGCCGCTTGCCAGCGCCGTGTTGGAAGAAGAAGCCACAGAAATCGACCCTGAACTAAGCGGCGCCGGGCGGGCGTGGGCGTCAGTCAAGAACGCCATGTCCGGACTGGTCACAGTGACACCGGCCGACCAGACGAAGCTCGTACAATTGTCGCCGGACGGCGAGTTTTTCCTGCGGAGCAATATCGCCCTTCAATTGCAGGCGGCACGGCTCGCCCTGTTACGCGGCGAGCAGGCGATCTTCCAGCAGACACTTGATGATACGAGCAGGCTACTCAACGATTACTTCGACGTCAGTAGCACACAGGTCGCAAGCGCGCTGGAGACAATTGCCGAGATTCGAGGCCATGTATTCGCCACGGCAGTCCCGGATATTTCCGAATCGCTGCAGTTACTGCGGCAACACCGAACCCTGAGCGAGAGCGCGCAGTGAAATTCGGCATCGTCGTTGTCGTCATCCTGTTTGTCGCCGCTCTTGTGGCGAATTTCCTGCTCGCCGATCCCGGCAATGTGCTCATCCAGTTTCAGGGCACCCATTACCAGATGACAGTGCCCGTGCTCGTGTGCATAGTCATCGCATTGATGCTCGCCATCTGGCTCGTTCGCAAGCTTATCGTCGCGCCGCGCCGGCTCGGCGAGGCCGCGGGAAGATACCGATCCGCCCGTTCGGGCCAGAAGCTGACCAAGGGCATGATCGCGGTTGCCGAGGGCGAGTTCGCGCGCGGCGAGAAGATGCTGGCGCGTGCTGCGGGCACCAGCGACTCACCGTTGTTCAATTACCTGCAAGCCGCCCGTGCGGCACACCTGCAGGGCCGGGATGAGCGCCGTGATGAGTGGCTACGCCTCGCCTACAAGGAAACACCGGAGGCGGCGAATGCCGTGCTCCTGACGCAGGCCGAATTCCAGATCGACCGGGAACAGTACGAGCAGGCACTCGCAACCTTGCGGCGGCTCGAAGAAGACTCGAAGAACCACGCGCACGCGCTGGCCCTGATGGGCCGCCTGTACTTCGAGCTCGAGGACTGGCCGGCGTTAGCCGACATCCTGCCGCGGCTCGGCAAGAGCACACAGATCAAGCCGGAGGTGCTCGAGACCTGGTCTATTCGAGTGCACAAGGAAGCGCTCGACAGGGCCGCAGATGCCGAAGTTCTCGATCACACCTGGAAAGGTATCGCGCGCAAACAGAAAAGTGACCCAAGCTTGCTCGAGTCGTACTACGACGGGCTCATTCGCCTTGGTCTGCACGACCGGGCCGAGAAGGAGCTTGCCGCCGCGCTTAAGTCGAACTGGCGCGGACCGCTGGTACGACTCTTTGGCCTTGTGGAAGCGACGGACACAACGAAGCAACTGAAACGCGCCGAGGGCTGGCTCAAGAATCACGGTGAAGACCCCGATCTCCTGCTCGCGGCGGCGCGTCTCTGCCTGCGCAACGAACTTTGGGGCAAGGCGCGCAGCTATCTCGAAACGGTGATCAGCATGCGGCCCACGCCCGAGGCCTACCAGGAATACGGCGCTCTGCTTACCCAGATGGGCGAAGCCGACGCAGCGGCTGACGCATACCGCGACGGCCTCGGCATGGTTGCCGCCAGGCCACTGCCGGCTATTCCCCACATAGACGCCGAGTAAGCCGTGTTTACGCTCGTCGCCGGAGCCGGGTACACGGGCCGCCGTGTACTGGAGCGCCTGCCCGCCGCAGACGTTATCGGGCTGAGTCGATCGCCCGTTGATAGCGATCGCCCTACGCATTTGTTCGACTTCGACGAGCGCCAGGCCCTGCCGCTCGCGCTACCCGACCGATATGCCGTCCTCTACACCTGCCCGCCCGACGGCGAGGATGATGAAAGACTGCAGCGCTTCCTGTCACTGCTGGCGCCGGTTCCGACCCGCTTTGTCTACATCAGCACAACCGGCGTCTATGGCGACGCCAGGGGCGCCGTTGTTACGGAAGAGTCGCCCGTCGATCCGGGCAATGGCATGGCAAGGGCCCGCATTGCGGCGGAGACGATATTGGCGAGCGCTGCGGCCAATTCCGGCTACGACCTGGTCGTATTGCGTGTGCCGGGCATCTATGGCCCGGGCCGCTTACCGCTGCAACGGATAAACGACGGGGGCACCTTTCTCGAGGAAAGTGAGGCCAGTCCTGGAAACCGGATTCACGTGGATGACCTGGCCAGTTGCTGTATCGCCGCGCTGCGCGAAGATGTACCCGCAGGCATCTACAATGTCGGCGACGGCGACCACCGCAGTTCCACCTGGTTCGCACAGGAAGTCGCGCGGCAGGCAGGGCTGCCGGCTCCGCAATTGATCAGTCGCGAAGAGGCAGAAAAGGCGTTTTCCCCGATCCGGCTCGCGTTCCTGTCGTCCTCACGAATCGTGGACACGACCAGGATGCGCGAGGTGCTTGACGTCACCCCACGCTATTCGAATCCTGTCGATGGAATCGAGGCCAGTCTCGCCTAGTGGGCTGCTACGGCTGAGAGCGTTTGCTCTTGAGCCACGACGTAACAGGTTCCCACTCATCCCAGTCCGGCCATGCGAGATATTCTGGCAACTCAAAGATGCCCAAACCACGCGTGTAGGCGCGCACGTAATTCTGTGCCTCGCGCAGCGCGGCGATGTAAGGCGCCTTTGCATTGGTCAGGTACTCGTCCAGGTCGTCGAAGATCAGCGTGTTGTCGCGGACCCGATTGGCAACCAGGCCAAACTTCGCCTGCTTGCGCTCGATCTTGCCGACACTCCTGAGTTCACCGAGGAATGTCGTCGTGGCCTGCATGTCGATCGTCGACGGCAACACCGGAACCACGATCGTCTCGGCATGTGCAACAAGGTTCGTAAGTTCCTTGCCGTGCGAACGAGCCGGCGCGTCGATAACCAGGATGTCAGCGTTGCGCGGCGCATGCCGCAGGCCGTCTTCAAAGCCCGCGACGGCCGCAATCTCCGGGCGGTTGTCCGGACGGCGGTCGAGCCAGTCGAGACTCGACCGTTGCGGGTCGTAGTCGGCTAACGCGACGGTGGCGCCTTCGTTAGCAAAGTAGGATGCTATGTTGGTAGCGAGGGTGCTCTTTCCGCAACCACCCTTCGCATTCATAACCATTATGTGCCGCATGACGCTCTCTCCAAGGGCAATGTTGTTAAGTTGGTTATCGGTTGATGTGTACCGGTTTATGTAAACTACAGACGCCGACTACAAAAGTCCATCCATCAGGAAATCGCCGCGCGCAAGACAATAAATGAACGTCTCTTACACAAAAATGCACGGCACAGGAAACCTGATTCTGGTCGTTGATCAACGCCATGAAAACGCATCGCCACCTTCACCTGGGCAGCTGCGCGAACTGGGAGACGAGGCAACGGGACCCGGATTCGACCAGCTAATGTGGGTCGAAGCGTCGGATGACCCGGCGATTGCCGCGCGCTATCGTGTGTTCAACAGTGACGGTTCTGAAGTTGAGCAATGCGGCAATGGTGTGCGCTGCGTCGCGAGCCACCTGGCCAACGAGAGCGGCCATGCGCAGGCATTCACCCTGCTCAGCCCGGCCGGGCCGATCGAGGCGCGCGTGGACGATGATGGGCTGGTCGCCGTCAGCATGGGGACGCCCGAATTTGAGCCCGACCTGATACCGTTTGTTGCCGAGAGGCGCGCAGATCGATACTCGATAGCGGTCGACGGCACGCTCTACGACGTCAGCGTCGTGTCGATGGGCAATCCCCATTGCGTTCTGTACGTGGATGACGTCGATAGTGCACTGGTTGACGAACTGGGCCCGATACTCGAGCACCACGAGCGCTTCCCGCAACGAACCAATGTCGGTTTTGCCCGCATTCGTGATCGAGGGAGCATGGACCTGCGCGTATTCGAGCGCGGCGTCGGCGAGACCGCCGCTTGTGGCACCGGCGCGTGTGCTGCCGTGGTCACAGGGCAGGCGCTCGGACTGCTCGACGAAGCCGTCGATGTGCGGCTGCCCGGCGGCCAAGTCGTGGTAAGCTGGCGCGGTGGTTCGGAGCCAGTCTGGCTGACGGGAAACGCCGAGTTTATTTCTGAAGGAATCATGGACTTATGAGCACACAACGCAGAGCCGAATTCGTCGAAGAAGAACTGTCGGAACAGGCGATTCACGACTTCCTCGCCGCGCACCCGGACTTTTTCGAACGGCACTCGACGTTGCTCAGCTCATTGCATCTTCCACACGCCAGTGGCGGCGCTGTGTCCCTCGTGGAAAGGCAGGTTTCCGTGCTCCGGCAAAAGGAACTCAAGCTCGAGCGTCAGCTCAAGGAGCTCATCCAGGTGGCCCGCGAGAACGATGTGCTGTCTGCGAAGATCCACGAACTTACGCTGCAATTGCTCGCCACGTCGGACCTGCGCGCGACAGTAGCCGCGATCGAAGAGGCGTTGCGCTCGGGCTTCAATGCCGACCAGGCCGTACTCGTGCTCTTTGGCGACCCGGACGCATTTGACGACATCGATGTGGGGCGGTTCTTCCGGGTTGCACGGAAGGACGACCCCGCACTCAAGCCGTTCAGTACGTTCCTGAATGGCAATAGCGCGCGCTGCGGCAAGATCCGAGACTCGCAACGGGAGTTCCTGTTCCAGCACGATGCCGATGAGATCGGTTCGGCCGCGCTAGTGCCTCTCGGTGAAGGATCCGAGCTGGGCTTTCTTGCTGTCGGCAGTGTCGACAGCGATCGTTTCCACCCGGGTATGAGCATTGACTTCCTGACCCGGCTCGGCGGCCTCATCGCCGGGTCGCTCAGGCGCTTCTAGAGACGAACCCATGAACGATGCTGGCTGGATAGATCGGTTCATCCGGCACCTCGAGTACGAGCGACGCCTGTCGCCGCTCACGTGCAAGAACTACCGCCGCGATCTGGGAACCCTTGTCGATTTTTGCGAACGCTCGGGCGTCGACAGCTGGAGCAACCTCGATAGTGAGCACGTCCGGGCGTATTCGGCGGCCTGCTTTCGCAAGGGACTCAGCGCCCGGAGCATTCAACGCCGTCTTTCCGCTGCTCGTACCTTTTTTCGCTACCTGATCCGCGAAAAGGAGGTCGGGAAGAACCCGGTCTCGTCCGTCTCCGCACCCAAGGGCAAGAAGCGGCTACCTGGCAACCTCGACGCGGACCGCATGGCTCGCTTGCTCGATATTCCGGGTGACGGTGCGCTCGTGGATCGCGACCGCGCCATTCTCGAGCTCCTGTATTCCTCTGGGTTGCGACTTGCCGAGCTCGTCGATCTGAATCTTGGCGATGTGGACATGCACGAGGCCACGGTGCGCGTTACGGGCAAGGGCAACAAGGATCGTATCGTGCCGGTGGGCCGGCATGCGCTGAAAGCCCTGCGCCAGTGGGGCGTCACACGCGGCGACCTGGCCAACGTGGACGAAATGGCGATGTTCGTCAGCAATCGCGGCTCTCGCATCAGCCCACGCTCGGTGCAGGCCCGGGTGAAGCACTGGGCGAAGCACCAGGGCATCGACACCAACGTCTATCCGCACTTGTTCCGGCACTCGTTTGCCACGCATGTCCTTGAGTCGAGCCACGACCTGCGTGGCGTCCAGGAGCTTCTCGGGCACGCCAATATCTCGACAACCCAGGTGTACACACACCTTGATTTCCAGCATCTCGCCCAAATTTACGACCAAACCCATCCACGAGCCCGCAAGAAAGACTAGATAACGGGCAAACCGCAGGAATCACACGATGGAACAATTCAGAGGGACAACCATTGTCTCGGTCCGCCGCAATGGCAAGGTCGCCATCGCCGGCGACGGCCAGGTCAGCATGGGAAATACCGTGATGAAGGGCAACGCCCGCAAGGTCCGGCCCCTGGCCAACGGGCGCGTCATTGCGGGCTTTGCCGGCGGTACGGCCGACGCCTTCACCCTGTTCGAACTGTTCGAAGCCAAGCTCGAGCAGTACGGCAACCTGACCCGCGCCGCGATCGAGCTCGCCAAGGACTGGCGCACGGATCGGCGCCTGCGCCGGCTCGAGGCACTCTTGTGCGTTGCCGACAAGGAGAGCTCGTTCGTCGTGACCGGCAACGGTGATGTTATCGAGCCCGAGAATGACCTTATGGCCATTGGCTCAGGTGGCCCCTTCGCGCAGGCAGCGGCAATGGCGCTCCTGAGGAACACCGACCTCGAAGCACGTGACGTCGCTGAAAAGGCGCTGCTAATCGCCGGCGACATTTGCGTGTACACCAACCAGAACATCATCATCGAAGAACTCTAAGCCATGTCTCAAATGACCCCCCGTGAAATCGTCCAGGAGCTGGACAAGCACATCGTCGGCCAGGACGAAGCCAAGCGCGCCGTGGCGATCGCATTACGCAACCGCTGGCGCCGCGTGCAGGTCGACGAGCCGCTGCGCAGTGAAATCACGCCCAAGAACATCCTGATGATCGGGCCGACCGGTGTCGGTAAAACCGAAATTTCGCGCCGGCTCGCGCGCCTGGCGAAAGCGCCGTTCATCAAGGTAGAAGCCACCAAGTTCACCGAGGTCGGCTACGTTGGTCGCGAGGTCGACAGCATCATTCGTGACCTCATGGATGTGTCGATAAAGATGATCCGCGAAGACGCGATGGCAAAGGTGCGATTCCGGGCCGAGGACGCCGCCGAAGAGCGCGTGCTCGATGCCCTGCTGCCGCCCGCGTCCCGCAGCGTCGGTTTCACAACCGAACCCGAGGAAACACCGGCGGATTCGGACACCCGGCAGAAATTCCGCAAGATGCTGCGCGAGGGCACGCTTGACGACAAGGAAATCGAAATTGACCTCCAGGCCATGCCGGTCGGCGTTGAGATCATGGCGCCACCGGGCATGGAAGAGATGACCAGCCAGTTGCAGGGAATGTTCCAGAATCTTGGCGGCAATCGGTCGCAAACACGCAAGATCAAGGTCAAGGATGCGTTCCGCATGCTGACTGACGAAGAAGCCGCCAAGCTCGTTGACGAGGAAGAGCTCAAGACCAGGGCACTTGAGGCCGTCGAACAGCACGGCATTGTGTTCCTCGACGAGATCGACAAGGTAGCGCGGAGTTCCGGCACGCAGGGCGCCGACGTATCTCGCGAAGGTGTGCAGCGCGACCTGCTGCCGCTGGTAGAGGGCTCAACCGTCAACACCAAGTACGGCATGGTCAAAACGGACCATATTCTCTTTATCGCGTCCGGCGCATTTCATGTGTCCAAACCTTCGGACCTGATCCCGGAGATGCAGGGCCGTCTGCCGATTCGCGTAGAGCTGAAGTCGCTGACGACCGAGGATTTCGTTCGCATCCTGACCGAGCCCGACGCATCGCTGACCTCCCAGTACAGTGCGCTCCTCGATACCGAGGAAGTCAGCCTCGAATTTGCGGAAAGCGGTGTACGCCGCCTCGCCGAAATTGCGTACCAGGTAAACGAAAACACCGAGAATATTGGCGCACGACGCCTGCACACGGTCATGGAACGCCTGCTCGAGACCGTCTCCTTCGAGGCCTCGGACAAGAGCGGCCTGAAACTCACGGTTGACGCGGGCTACGTCAATGATCACCTGGCCGAGCTGTCGCAGGACGAGGACCTGAGTAGGTACATCCTGTAGAAGCGGCCCCCTGGAATTTCCGGTATCCTCGCCTGCCGGAAGAGAACAAGAATCATGGCCAAGCAGGACTCCGACAATACGACGCATTTCGGCTACCAGGACGTAGCAGCCGACGACAAGGCGAACCTGGTTCGCGGTGTGTTTGATTCGGTCGCCAGCCGCTACGACATCATGAATGACCTGATGTCGGCCGGCCTGCACCGCCTCTGGAAGCGCTACACGATCGACCAGGCGGCTGTCCGCCCTGGTGATGTCGTACTCGACCTGGCCGGCGGTACCGGCGATCTCGCCCGCGAGTTTTCGAAGAAGGTCGGCGCGGACGGTCATGTGATTCTCGCAGACATCAATGCGGCGATGCTCAAGCAGGGCCGCAGCAACCTTGTCGATGCGGGCGTGGCCGGCAATCTCTCCATTGCCCAGGTCGATGCCCAGAACCTGCCATTTGAGCAAGGCACCTTCGACTGCATCACCATGGCGTTCGGGTTGCGGAACGTGACCAACAAGGACGCCGCGCTGCGCTCGATGTTCAAGGTGCTCAAGAGCGGCGGCAAGGCGATGATTCTCGAATTCTCAGAACCTGCCAAGGCGATCAAACCCGCCTATGACCTCTATTCGTTCAAGGTCCTCCCAACGCTTGGCAAACTCGTCGCCGGCGACGCGGACAGCTACCAGTATCTTGCCGAGTCGATTCGCATGCATCCCGACCAGGAAACGCTGAAATCGATGATGGAAGATGCCGGCTTTGAGCGCTGCCGCTACCACAACCTTGCAGCGGGCATTGTCGCGCTGCATATCGGCTATCGAATCTAGGGCCTGCGTGTGAATCCGCTTGAAGTTGCATTGCGTCCTGTTGCCAGCGTGCTGAACAAGAACATTCGCGCGACGACCCCGGCGCACGAGCTCTGCAGGAAGCTGGATGGCACGGTCGTGGCCGTGCGGGTCAGCAATACGTCGCTCGCTACCTGGTTCCTTGTACACGACGACTGCCTCGAACTGACCACCGCTCACGATGGCGAACCCGATGTCGTAATCTCCGGCTCACTGTTAACGCTGGCTCGCATGGCCGGCGAGCCCGGCGTCGGCGCCTTGCGGGACGGTTCTCTCGAGTTGACGGGCGACGCTCACGTCGCAGACGATTTCCAGCAACTGCTGGCATACGCCAGGCCGGACATCGAAGAGGAACTGTCCGGCGTCGTGGGCGACGTGGCCGCACATCGCCTCGGCGAATTTGCCCGCGGCGTCACGACCTGGACGCGCGATGCACGCGCGACCATGGGCGCCAATATCAGGGAATACCTGCAGGAAGAGAGCCGCGACGCCCCGAGCCGCTACGAGGTGGACCGCTTCAGCGACAACGTGAGCACGCTGCGTGACGACGTCGACAGGCTCGAGGCACGCATCGACCAGCTGGACGGCGATAACTAACGTGGCTCGCCGGCGCACCATTATCCGCATGCTCGCAATCCAGCGCGTCCTGGTGAAGTACGGGCTCGACGACATCATCAAGGAAACGCACCTGTTGCGCCCGTTGCGCTTTCTCTTCTATCTCGCACCGCGGAGCCGCGATAAGTCCGCACCGATCGGCGAGCGCATTCGCCTGGCTCTCGAAGAACTCGGCCCGATCTTCGTCAAGTTCGGGCAGGCCATCTCGACGCGGCGCGACCTGCTCCCGCCGGACATCGCCGACGAGCTCGCGAAACTCCAGGATGCCGTCCCGCCGTTCCCCGCCGAAGAGGCAATCGCAATCATTGAAGGCGCGTACGGCGAATCCGTCGACTCGGTGTTCGCGCGCTTCGATACCGAGCCGCTGGCCGCGGCGTCCATCGCACAGGTGCACACAGCGAAGCTCAAGGCCGGCACTGAGGTCATCGTCAAGGTCCTGCGCCCGGGCGTGCTGGAACAGATTGAGCGCGACCTCGACGTTCTGCGCATGCTCGCGGGCCTTGCCGACCGCTACTGGGAGCATGGCAAGCGCCTGAGGCCGCTCGAGATCGTCGACGAGTACGAGCACACGATTCTCGACGAGCTGGACCTGATGCGCGAGGCCGCCAACACGGCGCAACTCAAGCGCAACTTCCAGGATTCGGACATGCTTTACGTGCCCGAGATCTACTGGGACTATTGCCGCCCCGAGGTCATGGTCCAGGAACGGATCTTCGGCACCCAGATCAGTGACATGGACACGTTGCGCGAGGCCGGGACGAATATTCAGCTACTGGCCGAGAACGGTGTCGAGCTGTTCTTCACCCAGGTGTTCCGCCACAACTTCTTCCATGCGGATATGCACCCGGGAAACATCTTTGTACTGCACAATGACCCGGAGAAACCGAAGTACGCCGCCGTCGACTTTGGCATCGTCGGGACTTTGAGCCCCGAGGACCAGCGCTACCTCGCGGAGAACTTCCTCGCGTTTTTCGATCGCGACTACCACCGCATTGCCAAATTACACCTGGATTCTGGCTGGGTTCCGGCCGGCACACGCGTCGACCAGCTCGAGGCTGCCGTGCGCACAGTCTGCGAGCCCATCTTCAACAAGCCGCTCGCGGAAATCTCGTTTGCGCAGTTACTCATGCGCCTGTTCCGCGTGGCACAGCGCTTCGATGTCGAGATCCAGCCGCAGATGATCCTGCTGCACAAGACACTGTTTAACATCGAAGGTCTGGGCCGCATGCTTTATCCGCAGCTCGATCTCTGGAAGACAGCTCACCCGGTTCTCAGACGCTGGATGGACGAACAGGTCGGCGGCCGCGCCATGCTCAGGGACGTCCGCGACAACCTGCCACAACTGCGCGATGCATTGCGCGAGTTACCGGCAATCCTCAATCACGTCGGCGAACAGGTGGCCGAAGGACGGATCCGCTTTAACGTGCAATCGCCCGAGCTCAAGGAGATTCGCAAGCAGCTTGATGAGCAGCGCCGCCAACGCTATTGGCTGACCGCTGCGGCGACCAGTGTCGTAACCGGCTCGTTGCTCATGACGCTCGGGCCGGTCCCCTGGATAGGGTGGGCGTTACTTGGGGTCGGCGCGCTGGCCGCCTACGCAGCCAGACCCTGAGCCCTTCAGTCCGGGCAGCCTCGTCAGTCGCGCGACCAGAAGCCGCGCATACGAAAGTCAGTCGACACCCTCAGGCCTGCGCCCCAGTCCGGACTACTATCGGAAAATCCCGTCAGCGCGTAGATCTCCAGGTCAAACGAATCTGTGAAGCGGTGTGAATAGAATGCTGTCAGTTCCTGGATGTCATCGAGCCCCGAGTAGGCGGCTTCGCGGAAGTCGTATGACAGGCCGAGCATGTCGCCCGACTCCGTAAACCAGGCCGCTCCCAGCGATCCGAGTAATACATTGTCAATATCCACGCCTTCTGGGTCCCCACGCCAGCGATAGCCACCCGAGGCCACCAGTGTAAAGTCGTCGAAGAACTTGAACGCATCAGCACGTACCGTGTAGTCGTTCTCGCCGGTGCCCAGCCCCTTGTCCGCGTCGGCGGTACCCAGCTTGGCGCCTGCCAGGACGTCGACAACGAATCCCATTCGCGGGCTTTCGATGACGTTGTAGAGCGTTGCGCTCAGTGTGACGTCGCCAAGCCCCGATTCGGTAACCGTTGCTGCCGGCTCTCCCGTCGACACGTCGGCGGGCGCCGTGACTCTTAGATATGGCACCGTCATCCGAAACCCGATGCGGCCATTGCTGATCGAAGCGGTGAGCGGAACATACAACTCTTCAATGTCATCGGCACCACCGTAGGTGCCAACGTCGCGCTCCACTCCGGTCGATAGAACGAACCTCGTTTCATCATCCTGCGCCCACCCGTCAGTGGCGCACATGAGACTTGCGAGCGCTGCTGCAATGCCGCAGGTCATGGTTTGCTTGTTCATGGTATTTCCCCGCGCAAGGCGGCAGAGGCCACATTAGCGCGGTCTCTGCCGTCTCGCCTGTCAGGTTACTCGGACGGTCCCGAGTCGTCTTTATCGTCGAGCGCTATGCCCTTGGCCTTGGCGCGCGTTTGCATCTTCTCGCGATGCTGTGCGAGAAACTGCGTGCGCTTCTGCTCGTCGGAGCCGATCAGCCGCAGCTGTTCCCTGTACTGGTTGCGCTCCTGCTCGGTCATCATTGCGCCACCGTAGATGTCGTGATCACCGAACTTGGCGTTGTCAGGCGCATGCGTCCTGTCCTGGACACGGTCGCGATCTTTCTGAGGGTTACTGATCCGGTCGCGATCATGAAGTCGATCTCGATCCATGTCTCTCTGGCCACGTTCGACCTGGGCGCGATCTTTCGGTTGACCGGCGCCAGGACCACCCGGCCCGCCCTTTGCAAATGCGAGCGCCGGCGTCAGTGCCAGTGCGGCTACTGCAATACCGATAATGCTTGCTTGCGCTTTCATGATGAATCTCCTGTGTGTCACTCACTTGTTCAAACGCGGCGGCAGACACGAGGTTGACGATTTCCAGGTACGTAGATGGTCTTATTGACGCAAATCCGGCAAACATTGCGGTAGTCTTGGGCGCAGCCATGGACAGGAATACTGCAAGAGCGATTGCTGATGGCCTTACCTGGGCAAGGGTCTGGTCGGCCGTGCCGATCACCGTGCTTGCCTGGTACGAGCTCAGGTGGTGGGTGTTCGGCCTTTACATCGCCGCAGCGCTGACCGATCTCCTCGACGGCATGTTTGCGCGGCGCGCGGCGCCGCCCAAGACCGACACCGATCTCGACGGCAACGCAGACCTCGTGTTTTCGATCATGACCCTGGTCTGGCTGTGGATGCTGGTCCCGGGCTTCCTCGAGAAGTACTGGCTGCCGTACCTGCCCGTGCTGGTCGCTATCCAGGTCTACGTGTCGATCGCACCACTGCGGTTTCCGGGCATCCGCGTGCCACACTTCCAGTTCGGTCGCGTCATCATGGCCGCTTTCTGTTGCGTGCTACCCGTGTTGCTGCTGTTCGGCGACCAACCGTGGTTTGTCCACAGCATTCTCATCCTGGGCACGATCTCGAAACTGCAACTCGCCCACTTTGTTGTGACCTATGACGCGACGCCAACGGCGGAACGAGAATCTGCGTGAGCGCGATGAGTAAGCCTGCTCGCTGGCCCACGACTCCGACGCTGGTAGCGGCTGCTTTTCTGTCTGTTCTGGCTGCGTTTGTCCTCACCGATTTACGCATGGAAGGCGACGTATACGGCCTGCTGGGCAACGATGACCCGGTCGTCGCGAAATTCGATGCACTCGCAAAGGTGACTCCCGGGCTGGAGGAGATGCTCGTCGTTTGCGAACCGGGGCACCCGTTGTCGCGGACAGTCGTCACCGAGCTCGTCTCGATCGAGGGGGTCCGCGAACAAACGCAGTCCTTCTTCCAGGTCGGCAAATCGTCGGTCCAGTCGTTCGCGCTATCGGTGGATCCCGCCGACTGGCGGGAAACGAAGCCGGTCATCGCAGCGGTCAATGACGTACTGAGCCGCGCCGGCGCAGACTGCGGCCTGGCGGGGACGCCTGCGATCGTCCAGGAGATGCAGACCCAGGTGAACACGGACCTCGGCATCGCGTTAGTTATCGCGGCCGTACTCGTCAGCCTGATGTTTGCATTTGTCTATCGCATTGGCTTCCTCGCCTTGTTCATGCTCGTTCCGGTCGTGCTCGGCATTTGCTGGGGCCTGGCCGGCTACGCACTTCTGCGCGGTGAGCTGACCTTGCTGGCCGCGACCGTGCCCACGCTCCTGATCGGGATCGGGATAGATCACTGCGTGCATATGATCCAGTCCTGCCGTTATGCCATGGCGGAAGACGGGGACGGAAAAAAGGACGCTGTAATGCGAGCGTGGCGCCGGACGCTCGCGCCGATCAGCCTCGCAGCGATAACGACAGCCGTCGCGTTTTTCGCTCTCACCACGGCCCAGCTTCGGGGCCTTGCCGATCTCGGCTGGTCCGGCGCACTGGTCACCCTCGGCGTCTACGTCGCCTGTGTGGCCGTTTTGCCGTCCATTCTCATGCTGTCGCCTGCCCGGTGGCTGACTCGCAGCGCCATGTTCGACCGGCCCATCCGTCGGGTCGCGCCGTTACTGCGCGCGCACGGCCGGTATATCGCTGTACTGCTCCTTGTGACCGGTGCTGCATCGGCGTTCGGCATTTCGCGCCTTGAATCGCTGGATGATAACCGCCTGCTCGAAAGCGGTGATCTCACCTCTCTCGAATTCCAGGAGCGCATTGCAAGAGAACATGGACTCAGTAGTTCGCCGATCCTGCTGCGCTTCGCCAACCCGGACGACAGCATCGAATTGCTCGCCGAGGTCGATCGACCCGAGCAGATCGGCAACCTGCTTTCAGCCCCGGGAGTGGACGGCCTGCTGTACGTCCACCCCCTGGAAAACACGTTTGTCCGACATCACTACCGGGACACCGTCGCCGCGCTCAAAGAGTGGATCGACGCAGCCGGGCTCGGAGACTGGGAGCTTTCGGGCGCGCCGGTCATGAACGAACGCATCAACGAACTCGTGTACCGCGACGTTCGCGTCGTCCTTCCCGTCGCGATGGCGGCGATATTCCTCGTGCTGGCCCTCGGTACGCGGAGCCTGCTTCGCCCTTGCCTCATTCTCTTGCCCCTGTCGCTGGCCCTGATCTGGCTGGTCGGCTCCATGGGCCTTGCGGGAATCGCGACCTCCGTCGTCACGGCTGCAATCACGCCGCTGGTTCTCGGAATCGGCGTCGACGGCGGCGTGCACCTGCTAGCTTCGTGGGACCGGCATGCCGGGAACACAGTGGAGTTGTTTGCCGAAACAGGACTGGCAATTGTGATTTCGATCCTGACGTCGGTGACGGCATTTGCAGCCTTTCTCTTTTCGCAAAGCCCCAGTCTCGTGTTCTTCGGCTCGCAGGCCGCGTACGCGCTAATTGGCTGTCTCGTTGTCACGCTTGTCGTGTTACCTTTCCTGTTCCGCGTTCTACTGCCATCTCGAGCTTCCTCTTAAGGAACATACCCGTGCTTAAACGATTTGCCCGCTTTTTGCTGCGCGTTGGTGGCTGGACGCCGGTGGGTGGAATACCGGACGCTCCCAAAGCAGTCATTATTGCAGCGCCACACACGTCGAACTGGGATGGTGTCTGGGCCCTCGTGTACAAAGTCGCGGTCGGCCTGGACATCAAATTCTTTGCCAAGAAGTCCTTGTTCTGGTTTCCGCTCGGGAACCTGTTGCGCTGGCTGGGCGCCATCGAGCTGGATCGCGACCGTGCCATTAACGCGGTGCAACAGGCGATCAACGAGTTCGAGAGTCACGAATCGTTCTACCTGGGGCTCGCACCCGAAGGGACCCGCAGCCTGAAGCCGGGGTGGAAGACAGGTTTCTATCGCATCGCACTGGGCGCCAGCGTTCCCGTGTACATCGGTTTCCTCGACTTTCGAAACAAGCGTATTGGCATTGGTCCGAGGCTGGACCTCACTGGCGACACCGATGCCGATCTTGCCGCCATACGCGACCACTACAAGGACATCGAGGGCCGCTGGCCGGAACAGGCCAGCCCTATCGTCTTTCCGTAAGATGTCCTTCCACAAAAAAGGCCGCCCGAAGGCGGCCTTGATACAGCTTGGAAAAGGGCTTTAGCGCCGGTAGTTGATTTCCAGCCCCAGCACACGACCTTTCTTCATCGGGCCAGCGACCCAGAGGCCCGCGATTGACGTCAGGTTACCCCAGTTCGCCTCGTCCTCGAGGTTCTTGCCGTAGAGCGCAACGTTCCACGTATCATCCGCGGAGAACCAGTTGATACTGGCGTTCGTACGCTTTTGATCGTCGAAATACTGCAGGTTCGCATCATCGTACGGATGGCTCTCACGGAAACTGTGATTTGCCATCAGGTTGATCAGACCCGAACCGATCGGGATGTCCCAGGAAAGGCCGACGCTGTAGTTCGTTGGGGCCAGGCGAGGCAGTTCCGAACCCAGGAACGATGCGAACGCCGGATTGACGCTGTCGTACTCGCCGTCCTGCCAGCCATAGGAGGCATTAATCGAGAAGTTGTCGGTAATCAGGCCCACGAAGTCGAGTTCGGCACCCGTGATCGTGACATCGCCGGCATTGATCGTTCCCTGCAACACGATGACATCCGGGTCAGGAACATTGAGCTCCCGCTGCATGTCGTCGACCTTGTTCTGGAACGCCGCAATGTTCAGGCGCATGCGGCCGTCAAGCATGTCGGCCTTGAGACCAATTTCGATCGTGTTGTTTTCTTCCTCGAGCGTCGGGCCGGGAGGAATTACGGTTGGCTTGGCGTTACGGAAGTTGAAGCCACCGGAGCGGTATCCCTTCGTCCAGAACGCGTAGAGCTGTGCCTCGTCCGTCATGCGGAACTGGATACCCAGTTTCGGCGTAATGTTGTCCCAGTCACCGCTCAGATCCAGCATCGAGCAATTGAAGTTCACATTGTCCGAACAGCCACCCGTGATGATCTGTGCGTCCTTCCTCTCATCCGTGTAACGCAGGCCTGCGGTCAATGTGAAACTGTCACCCATGTGGAAATCGTTATTCCAGAAGGCGCCGAAGTTCTTCGACTCCATATCGCCACCGAGCGCACGCTGCAGGTTCACGCCGAACGGCTGGGGACCCAGCCCCGGCGGCAGCCAGATGTAACGAGCTTCACGATAGGTGATGTCCTGCTGGAAGTAGTAGAACCCGACCGTCGTTTCCCAGTTATCCGTGACATTGCCGGCCCAGCGCAGCTCGTTGCTGAGCTGTTTCTGGTCGGTGAATCCCGGCGCCGCGAAAATTGGCAGGTCGGTGCCATCGATATCTGCAGCCGAGTCGGCATTGATGCGACGCGTGCCCAGGATATTGGTCAGCGTACCGTTGCCGACTTCGCCGATATTGGCTTCCAGCACACCCTGGGTCCATTCGATGTTGGTGAACCCGGTTTCATCAGACGCGGTCGAGAAGTCTTCGACCAACCCGGCGCGCTGCAGGGTCACGTTAGCCCACGATGCCCCGTTACCCTCAGTTTCGCCGTGCTCGACGATGAACGATACATCGGTTGAATCGTTCGGGGTCCATACCAGGGTCGGACGGAACAACCTTGTTCTCAACGCACCGACATTGGAGCCGTCGGCGGCATTCGCATAGAACGGCTGGAATGGATGCGGCGCAGGATTCGGTGCCGCCGGATTGATGTTCTTGAAGTAGCCCGGGTCGTCATCGTAGTAAACGACCATTTTCGCGGCGAGCGTATCTTCGACGAGCGCACCTTCGATCGATGCGGCAATGTTCACTTGCTCTTCATCGGTCGATCCCAGCCGAACACGCATACCGGACTCACCGTTCGGTCGTGCATTCCGCAGTACGACTGCGCCGCCTGTTACATTGCGGCCAAACAGCAAACCCTGTGGTCCGCGCAGTACCTCGACAGTCTCGAGATCGAATGTGTCAATGACAACGCCATAGGTCGTGCCCATGAACAGGCCATCGACAAACACACCAACGGTCGGATCGACAGACGGAATCGAGCTGTTGATACCCTGGCCACGAATCGAGAAATTCTGGACGCCCGGGAACGTACCGACAGACTCGAGCTGCACATTCGGCATCGTGTAACTCAGGTCTTCGATCT
>Ga0224508_10000571_pt1 | contig 35776 bp, 31 predicted proteins | sample SF_Jan12_sed_USG_4_FD_170157 | JGI IMG/M metagenome (GOLD analysis project Ga0224508, IMG submission 170157) | Sediment microbial communities from San Francisco Bay, California, United States - SF_Jan12_sed_USGS_21 | ecosystem: Environmental > Aquatic > Marine > Sediment | place: USA...
GGCCGTGCGCGCGGTTGATGACATTTCGCTCGAAATCGCGCCGGGGGAACTGGTGACCCTGCTTGGGCCGTCCGGCTGCGGCAAGACCACGACCCTGCGCATGATTGCCGGGCTGGAACGCGCCACAGCGGGCCGTATTCTGATCGGCGACGAGGACGTGACCGGCCTGCCGGCGACGGACCGGGACGTCTCGATGGTGTTCCAGTCCTATGCGCTGTTCCCGCATATGACCGTCCGCGAAAACGTCGCCTACGGGCTGGAATCCTCACAGGTTCCCAAGGCCGAAGTCGCGCAGCGCAGCGAGGACGGTCTGGCACTGGTGGGGCTTGCCGGATACGGCGAAAGATTGCCGTCCGAGCTGTCGGGTGGGCAGCAGCAGCGCGTCGCGGTGGCGCGCGCGCTGGTGCTCGAGCCGCAGGTGCTGTTGTTCGACGAGCCCCTTTCGAACCTTGATGCCCGTCTCCGGCGCCGCGTGCGCGAGGATATCCGAAGCATTCAGCAGAAGCTGGGGCTGACGGTCGTCTACGTCACCCATGACCAGGAAGAGGCCCTTGCGGTTTCGGACCGGATCATCGTCATGAACAATGCGGTGATCGCCCAGATCGGCACCCCGCACGCCCTCTATGACGCACCGGCGGACGCCTTCGTGGCGGATTTCATCGGCGAGGCCAATCTGATCCCCTGTGAGGTGATCTTGGTCGAGGGCGGGCGGGCCGAGGCGAAGGTCGGGCCGCTTAGCCTTGGCTTTGACGCTCGCGGTCTGGAGCCAGGGCCAGCGCGGATTGCGGTACGGCCGAACCGGATTGGTCTGGCGCCCGCTGACGTGCCCGGCGTGATCCCGGGAACGGTGGTCAAATCAACCTATGTCGGAAGCCGTATCGAGTATCTCGTGGCAACCGATCTGGGCGAGATCTTCGTGACGTCCGAGGATGTGGCGCGGGTTGTAAGCGAGGGCGAGCCGGCGGGACTGGTGCTCCCCGAAACTGGCCCGGTCTTGGTTGGCGCGCCGAGCGAGGAGTGATCGGCGTGCGCGTGACGAGGGAAGGTATGACGCCTGCTGGCATATCGTGCAGGATCGGATCATCTTATATAATTGATATATTTATGTTAATTTGAATATTCTCGACTCATCTTGAACCACCCGGCGCGAATGACGGCGGATAGGCGACGTGATCCAAATGGATCGAAAGCCGCTCTCACTCCACCAGATCTGACCTGGAAAGCTGCTGGATGCAACGGCGTCCCGGTCTTGCATTTGATGTGCAGCGTCATGGTCAATGCCGCCAGCGCTGAGCATCAATGACGCGCGCGCGTCAGCGAAACGGATGGGGTCGTGGCCCCTCTTTGAACGTCACGCGGTCGCCCGTGCCTGGCCCGACGCTTACGCTGCCAACGCCAAACCCTCCGATGGTCCGGCCCCCGAAAGAGAGGCGCGGGAATCGTATCCGCACCGGCGCTGTGGAAAGCGCCGCCGTCCATCGCAGCCCCGCATACGCGCAATTCGCTGGTTGGCCCGAGAGGTTTTCGGAATAGGGCAACCGGCGCATGAACCAGAGATTGTGGGCGATCGGAACCCTGCCAGCAAAGATCGACCCAGCCGCGATGATATCCTCGTTGTAAAGCGTGCTGAGAGCCGATTGCCGGTCAGTCATCCAGGCGCCGCAGACAATCGTCTGGCCATCCCGCTCGAAGATCCTCGCCACAGCCGTGATACCGCCGCCCGAATCCCATTCGCCTCCGCCGACCGCATAGCCCGGGGCGATCGTATCCGTCCCCGCGGGCTCTAGCCCGGGGGCGCATCCGGCCAGCAGCGCGACAGCCAGGAGCAGCAAGGCATGTTTCATTCCTTCCCCCTGCCTGGGCACCGGGCAATTGCACCGCCAATGCAACGGGGCTTCCGCCGGCCCTGTTCGGCGAAGAAGTTTAGGCGGATCGAGCCGCCGCGCTCCGCCCGCCGTTGCCCTCGGCCGCATAGCCAAAAACGGGATCCAGCCTGTCGCTGATGAGGGCCTCGATCTCGGCCACCTCGTCGCCCGAGAAATTGTCTCGCCAGCCGCCCACCTTGCCCGAGCGCACCTTGAAGGATTGTGCCGAGCGTGACCGGCCGGGGCGCATCTGGCTCTGCTGGAAGAAGCCCTCGGCCTCCTTCTTCTTCAGGCTCTCGAAGGCGGCGAAGTCGACCGCTTCCTGAACTGATTCCGGCGTCGCGGGAAGGCCCAGGTGGTTTGCCAGGCGCAACAGGTGCTCCTGGGGCTGCGAACGCAGGTCTTCGTAGCGGAAGATCGCGAACTCCGGGTGCGCGCGCGCCGCGGCCGCCCAATGGTTCAGCCAGGTCACGATCGCCGGCAGACCGCCGTAATCGGTCCAGACAAAGTCCTGCAACGTGCCGCGCGCCAGCCAGCGCCGGGCCGGGTCCGGGCTGCGGTGCTTGAGATGATAGTAACGCGAAACCGCAACATCCGCCGGGTGCCGGCTGAGGAGCGCCAGCGGCAGGCCTGCAAAATGGCTCTTGTCGGCCGAGATCCTGTGGGTCGGCGTCATCGCGTTGACGTCATGGCTGAACAGGATCTGCGGGACCGGGCTGCCGGGCGCCTTCGGCTTGGCCAGATCCTTGGCGAACCACAGCAGCGTGTCCTCGGGCAGGTCGAAGGCGGTCTGGCAAAGCCGCGACAGCATCACCCGCACCCAGGTGCGCCCGCTTTTCGGGAACGAGATCACGACCGCATCGGCATTCGACAGCAGGCGCCGGTCGCGCCGGTCCAGCCGCCAGGATTTGAAATTGGAATTGAGCTGCAGGATTCGGTCGATCACCGTGTTTCCGGGGATCTTGCGGCCGTCTGCCGCCGCAGTCATTTCTGACTGGGAAACCGTTTCTGATTGGATTGCCATTCCGCTCTCGCCCGGACTGCTGGCCAATTGCGCGCGCAGCATAGCGCGGTGCTCTTTGAACGCAACGCCGGGAACGCAACGCCGGGAACGCAACGCCGGGAACGCAACGCCGGGAACGCAACGGCGGTTTCGGTAGCCTCCGCCGGACTATACGGCCCCTTCGGATCGGTCTAATCTCCGCCCGGATTCGCCAGGGAATGACCCCGGGAACGACCCCGGGAATATGCAGGGAGAAACCGACCCATGCCTGCCAGCGCGCCGCTGCGCGGGGTGATTGCACCCACGCTGACCCCCTTCAACGACGACATGACGATCGCCGAGGACCTCTATGTGGCCCACGCCAAGCGGTGCTTGGCCGATGGCTGTATCGGGCTCGCCCCTTTCGGCACGACCAGCGAGGCGCTGTCGGTCGGCATGGACGAGCGGATGAGGATGCTGGAAGCCCTGGCCGAGGCGGGAGTCGACCCGGCCTGCATGATCCCGGGCACCGGGCTGACCAACCTGCCGGACACGATCAAACTGACCCGGCATGCGGTGGAACTGGGCTGCGCGGGTGCGATGACCCTGCCTCCCTTCTACTTCAAGGGCGTGCCGGATGACGGGCTCTACGACTATTTCCGCCGCCTGATCGACGGGGTCGCGGATGACAGGCTGCAGATCTACCTCTATCACATCCCCCAAGTCGCGGGCGTTGGCTTGCCCGTGCCGCTGGTGCGCCGGCTGCACCAGGATTTCCCGCGGGTCATCGTTGGCATCAAGGACAGCTCCGGCGATTGGGAGAACACCTCCGCCCTGCTGGATATCGAGGGCCTGCGCGTCTATCCGGGATCGGAACTGCCGCTGGTAGATGCGCTCGGCAAGGGCGCGACCGGGTGCATTTCGGCGACCGCAAATATCAATGCGGCCGGGATCGGTGAGACGATCCGCCTCTTCGACACGCGAGGCGCGGAGGCCGCAGCGGCGCATCACGAGGCAGTGCGCAAGTTCCGTCTGGCGGTTCAGGGCTATGCGCCGATCCCGGTGATGAAGCGTCTGCTGGCGTTGGCCTCGGGCGATGGGCGATGGGCGAATACGCGACCGCCTCTGCTACCCGCCAGTGTCGAGGAAGGCCAGGCGCTGGCCGCGCAACTGGCCGGAGATTTCGGCTTCCAGCTCGCAGCATGACGCGCCTCACGATCCGAAGGCCGGACGACTGGCACCTGCATCTGCGCGACGGGGCGATGCTGGCAGGCGTGATCGGCGAGAGCGCCAGCCATATCGGCCGCGCGATCATCATGCCGAACCTGGTGCCGCCGGTGGTGACCGGCGCGGACGCGGCTTCCTACCGCGGGCGCATCCTGGCGGCGCTGCCGGCGGGGACGGCCTTCGAGCCCTTGATGACCCTATATTTGACCGAGGCGACGGATGCCGAGGATGTGGCCGCCGCGGCCGCTTCCGGTCTGGTGCGGGCGGTCAAGCTCTACCCGGCCGGTGCCACCACCAACTCGGCCTCCGGCGTCACGGATTTCGCCAAGGTCCAGGGGGTGCTGGACCGGATGGCGGAGATCGGCCTGCCGCTCTGCGTCCACGGTGAGGTCACCGACCCGGAGGTGGACATTTTCGACCGCGAGGCGGTGTTCATCGAACGCGTGCTCGACCCGCTGCGCCGCCGCACGCCGGGATTGCGTGTGGTGATGGAGCATGTGACCACCGCCGATGGGATCGACTATGTGAAAAGCGCCGAGGCGGGCCTGGCGGCAACCCTGACCACTCATCACCTGATCATCAACCGCAACCATATCCTGGCGGGGGGCATCCGGCCTCACTACTACTGCCTGCCGGTCGCCAAGCGCGAGCGGCACCGGCTGGCGTTGCGCGCGGCGGCGGTGTCGGGCGATGCGCGGTTCTTCTCGGGCACCGATTCCGCGCCCCATGCCGATCCGCTCAAGGAGACCGCTTGCGGCTGCGCCGGGTGCTTCACGGCGACGAATTCCATCGCTTGCCTGGCCCATCTGTTCGAGGAGGAGGGGGCGCTCGCCCGGTTGGAGGCGTTCACCTCGCTGAACGGCGCGGCGTTCTACGGGGCCGCGCCGGCGGAGGCGACGATCACCCTGGTCAAGGAGGCCGCGCCAGTGACATATCCCGCCAAGATCGAGACCGGGGCCGGGCCGGTGACCGTCTTCGACCCGGGCTATCCGCTTCACTGGCGGATCGAGGATTGAGGGGGGACCAATGATCCAACTTGCCGACCGCGCTCAGATCGGGCGCCAGGTGGCGCGGATGCTGCTTGAGATCGAGGCGGTGCATTTCCGCCCCGAGCCCCCTTACATGCTGACCTCGGGGCTCGCGAGCCCGGTCTATATCGATTGCCGCAAGCTGATCTCCTACCCGCGCATCCGCGCGGCCTGCATGGATTTCGCCTGCTCGATCCTGATGCGCGACGCAGGTTACGAGTGCTTCGACGCGGTGGCGGGCGGTGAGACAGCGGGCATCCCCTTCGCCGCCTGGATCGCCGAGCGGCTGGGCCTGCCGATGCAATATGTGAGGAAAAAGCCCAAGGGTTTCGGCCGGGACGCCCGGATCGAGGGCTCGGTCTCGGAAGGCCAGCGGGTGCTGCTGGTCGAGGACCTGACCACCGATGGCGGCTCGAAGGTCAGCTTCGTCAACGCCATCCGCGAGGCGGGGGCTGAGTGCGCGCACACGATTGTAGTCTTCTACTATGACATCTTTCCGGATGTGCCGGGCAAGCTGGCCGATCAGGGGATCAAGCTGCATTACCTGGCCACCTGGCGCGATGTCCTGGCCGAGGCGCGGGCGGGCAAGTATTTCGATGCCGCCGCCACGGACGCGGTCGAGGCGTTCTTGGACAAGCCGCTGGAATGGTCGGCCATGAACGGCGGCAAGGGCGAGATCTCGATCTAGGCACGAGTCCCGTGTGAAAACCGCAGGATGATTAAATTCTATCTCATCTGGTATGGAGGCGCTCTTGCAGCGCTTGCGGCCGCGTTCTTGGTCACGCGCGGCTGGTCAACGCCCAAGCGAATCGTCGCCATTACCGGCGTTGCCGCGTTCGGCTTCACGACTGTTCCGCTCATCTCCCCTGATGGTGGGTTCTTTTATCCAATGGGCGCCTATTACCTGAGCTTCGGTCGCTGGTGGCTCGAGGCGGCGGGGAAGGCAACACTCGTGATTGGCGCGGTTTGGGCGGTTCTTGCCGCGGCGGGGCTTGGCGTCTTGGTGCTCCTGCGACGACTCGGTCGCCGTTGATAATGCTTTGACGCGGGTCTTCGTGTCCAAGTCAGTGGCGTGCCGGCTTGGCGAGCGGCCAAACCAAAATTGCGCCCGCCACCAGTGCCGCGGCGGCGATAAGGCTGGGGCCGGCGAAGCTGCCGGTCGCGTCGCGCATCCAGCCGGCCAGCGCCGGGCCGATCATCTGGCCCAGGCCGAAGCTGGCAGTCATGATTGCGGTGATCGCCCGTCCATCCCCTCCCGCACGCCGGGCCGCCTCGCGCAGGCCAAGGGCCGTTAGGCCGATGAAGGTCGCGCCGAGGGCCACCGCCGTGACGCCAAGCGCCATCGGTCCGGTCGAGAGCGCGCCAAGCGCCACGCCCGCCGCCTCGATCAGCATCGCCGCCTGATAGGCCGCGATCATGCCGATCCGCGCGGCGATCCGCTCCCACGCCCAGACCGAGGGCACCCCGGTCAGGCCGACGATCAGCCAGACCAGCGTCTCGGATCCGCGTCCGCCCGGCCCCTCGCGCAGCATGGCGACGATGAAGGTGGCGGTGATCACATAGCCGAAGCCGAGGCAGCCATAGGCCAGCACAAGGCGCCATAGCCCGCGCCGGGGCGGGCCGGTGCCGCTCGCTGCCAGCGGCGCGGGTGGCGCGGCCGGGGGGACCAGCACCAGCACCGCGATCAACGCCGCGGCGCCGAGCGCTCCGCCGGTCAGCCAGACCTGACGCCAGGCGCCATCCGCGGCGATGATCGGTGCGGCGATGAGCGCCGAGACGGCGATCCCGGCTCCGACCCCGGCAAAGTGCGAATAGGCCAGCGCGCCGCCCGCCGCGCGCAGGCGCGCCGCGACCACCGTCGTCGTGAAGACCAGGATGAATGCGCTGGCCCAGCCGCCGACAAACCGCAAGGCCATCCAGGCCCAGAAATCCCCGGTCAGCCCCATCGCACCGGTCGTCACCGCGCTGACGGCCAGCGCCGCGACAAGCCAGGTCCAGGCGCGCGGCGTCAGTCCCGGCAGCCCGGCGGCAAGGGCGCCCGCCAGATACCCCGCGAAATTGGCGCTGGCCAGCAGTCCGGCGCTCGACGGCGTCAGCCCCGCGCCCTCGGCCATCATCGGTAGGACCGGCGTATAGAGGAACCGCCCAAGCCCCATGCCGCTGGCCATGGCGATCAGCCCCCCCAGTGCCAGCAGGATTTGCGCCCGCCGCGTCACCGGTGGCGGCCCTTGCAAGCGGCCCTGCGCGGCCCCATATCCCAAAGCAGACGGGTGCCGCCGGGCGGGCCCGCCGCGAATTGTCGCTTTGCCATGAGGACAGTCGCCAATGTCACGGATATCCTTTGCCTCGCAGCCGTTTCTCTTGGGATTCGAACAACTTGACCGGCTGGTCGAGCGCACGCTGAAGACCGGTTCCGACGGCTATCCGCCCTATAACATCGAACAGACCGGCACCATAGAGCAGGATGGCGCGGACGCCTACCGGATCACGCTCGCGGTGGCCGGGTTCTCGGACGCGGAACTCTCGATCACCGTCGAACAGCAGCAATTGATCGTCAAAGGGCGTCAGCCCGCCGGGACGGCCGAGCGCGCCTTCCTGCATCAGGGCATCGCGGCGCGACCGTTCCAGCGCAGTTTCGTGTTGGCCGAGGGGGTCGAGGTGGCCGGCGCCAATCTGGAGAACGGCTTGCTTCATGTGGACCTAACCAGGCGCCAGCCCGAGCAGGTGGTGCAACAGATCGAGATCGACGTGGTGAGCTAGGGAGAACGTGATGTCGGAAGATCGCAAGACCGCGCCCATTGTCTATGTGCGCCAGGTAAACCATGACGAACTGCCGGACGAGCTGCGCGGGACCCATGTGCGGCTCTATGCGCTCCATGACGCCGACGGCAACCGGTTGGCAATGACCCAGGACCGCAACGTCGCCTTTGCGCTTGCCAAGCGCAACGACATGACGCCCGTCAGCGCGCACTGAGCCTCGGGAACCTAGGCCCCAGAGACATCCACTATTCTGGCAATCCCGCGTCAAGCAGGGCCTGGCGGAGGTGCTGGCCGTCCTCCACACGGCGGAATGACCTCCAGATCCGTAGATCGCGGAGGCGGAAACCAGGATACCGCTCCAGAACCTCGGCCGCGCGGGCCCGGGCCTCGTCCAGGCGGTCGAGGCGCGCCAGGCACGCCGCCATCAATTCGCTCTTGATAAAATCGAGTCCGGTGATGCGGCCCAGTTCGGCGGCGCAGGCCGGGTATTCGCGGGCACCGAACAGCGCCAGAGCCTTCCAATAGTGCATGATGTCGACCGTGTGCGGCGTGTCCTCATGCATCGCCAGCACCTTGTCGATCCATTCCAGCGCCTGATCGAACTCGCCGGCAAAAAGGTGATAGACACCGCGATTGCCGATGATGTCGCCGTCATTGGGGTTGATCTTGAGGGCCCGCTCGACGCAACTCCATGCCTCCTCGGTCTGTCCCTTGGATTGGTAGATCCTGCTCAGCAAGCGGTAGGTCTGGGCATTGTCCGGTCCCAGCGCCTGTGACGCTAAGGCATGGTCGAGCGCACGGTCGAGCTTCGCATCATTCGGATCACCCCAGAAGGTTGAGCTAAGGTAACAAAACCCGAGCCCCACATGGCCCAGATAGAGATTGGGCTCTCGCGCCAGCGCGCCTTCAAGGAACCGCGTGGCCTGGTCGATCTCCTTTGGGTCAAGCCGGTGGAGGTGTTCGATCCCCCGGTAGGCGAGATCGTGGGCTGAGTAGTCTTCCGGGCTCTTGCGGCCGATCTCGCGGGCCACTTGTTGCCAGACCCGCTCGGTCAGGACCGAAGCGATGCGCTGGGCAATCTCGTCCTGGACCGCGAAACCGTCATCGGACTGTCGGTCGTAACGATCCGCCCAGACCCGGGTGCCGGACCTGGCATCGGAAAGCTGGACCGAGATCCGGACCTTGCCGGAGGCGCCGCGAAGGCTGCCCGCGAGCAGGAAATCGGCCCCGCCATGGGGGGCCGCGACCGTGTCGAACCAGCGCGTCCGTGACAGGGCGGTCAGCAGGTCCTCGCTGAGCCCATTCGCGAAATCCGTTTCACTGTCGCTGCTCGATAGGCTGGTGAAGGGTTGGACCGCGACCACCGGTTTGTCGCGGCCGTGCCCGGTTTCTTTCTTCTGGCTCGCCGCTGGCGCACCAGCCATCGGAGTTAGCATGAAAACCTGGACCGGCGCTTCGATGTTCTTGACCTGACGCTGGCCCAGATCGGTGAAAGGGCCGGCGATCCGGTGGCGGACCTGATCGTGGACCGCGCCCGAGAGGCAGATCGTGCCGGGCTCGGCCATGGCTTCGAGCCGCGCGGCCAGATTGACGCCATTGCCGAAAATGTCTCCGTCCTCGATCACCACGTCGCCGAGATTGATCCCGATGCGCAGCAGGATCTGGCGGTCCGCCGGTTGATTTGAAGTCTGCTCGGCGAGGGTCGTCTGGATTGCGATCGCCGACTCGACCGCATCCACGACGCTGGCGAACTCGGCCAGGTAGCCATCGCCCATCAGCTTGACGATCCGTCCGTGGCCCGCGGCGATGGCGGGCTCGACGACCTCGCCGCGCAACGCCGCCAGCGCGCTCAACGTGCCGCCCTCGTCCCTCTCCATCAGCCGGGAATAGCCAACGACATCGGCGGCGAGGATAGCGGCCAGTCGGCGCTCGGCGTTCATTCCATCTGGAACCCGGGCGTCGAGCGCGACAGCGCCCATTCGTCGTCGTCCATCTCCTCGGCTATCCCCTCGAAGAGCGGCGTCGTCAGGTAGCGCTCGCCGGTGTCCGGCAATATGGCCAGCAGCACCGAGCCTTCCGGGGCGGTCTCGGCCACCTGCATCGCGATGGCGAAGGTCGCGCCACCGGAGATGCCGGTGAAGATCCCTTCCTGCTGCGCCAGTTTCTTGGCCCATTCGATGCCGACCGGACCCGGCACCGGGATCAGATCGTCGTAATAGCCGCCGTCGATTGCTTCCTGCAGCACCAGCGGGATGAAGTCCGGGGTCCAGCCCTGGATCGGGTGGGGCTCGAAGGCCGGGTGGCTTTCGGCCGGGCTGCCGTCCTCGTTGCGTGCCTGTTGGTGGCCGCTCGAGACGATCGCCGCATTGGCTGGCTCGGAGAGGATGATCTTGAGGCCGGGCATCTCGGCCCTCAGCACGCGGCCGACACCCGCCAAGGTGCCGCCAGTGCCGTATCCCGTGACCAGGTAGTCGAGCTTCTGGCCCGCGAAATCCCCCAGAATCTCGCGCGCGGTGGTCGCTTCGTGGATATCGGCATTGGCTTGCGTTTCGAATTGACGGGCCAGGAACCAGCCATTGGCCTCGGCCAGCTCGACCGCCTTTTTGTACATACCGAAGCCCTTCTGGGCGCGTGGCGTCAGCACCACCTTGGCGCCCAGCATCCGCATCAGCTTGCGCCGCTCGATCGAGAAACTGTCGGCCATGGTCACCACCAACGGATAGCCCTTGGCGGCGCAGACCATGGCGAGCCCGATCCCGGTATTGCCGCTGGTCGCCTCGACCACGGTCTGGCCGGGCTTCAGCGTGCCGTTACGCTCTGCGGCTTCGATTATATTGGCCGCTAAGCGGTCCTTGACCGAGGCAGCGGGATTGAACGCCTCGGCCTTCACATACATCGTCACATGATCCGGTGCGATCTTGTTGATGCGGATGCATGGCGTGTCGCCGATTGTGTCGATCACGCTGTCGAAAAGTCTGCCACGTCCATTGGTCGTGCGGATGCCGGTGTCAGAGACCATGGTTCCCCCCTGTTAAAGTCTTATGCGATGAATTCGAGGCCGCAACATTGCAGCGTCCCTGCGGGACAGTTCCTACAACGACCCGATTCGTGCCGACTGTACAGTTTCGCACAGGTTAGTCATGGTTTATCAGGTGCGAGAGCTGAGTGGCTTGAACTGCCAGTGTGGTCTTATCGATGACGTCCAGCCAAGCGGGAAAGGAACGCCGGCTCGCGGCCATCCTGGCGGCGGATGTCGCCGGCTATTCCAGGCTGATGGGTCAGGACGAGGCCGGCACACTCGAAGCGCTGCTCGGTCTCCACCGCGAGGTCTTCGCGCCGACAGTTGCCCGCAACCGCGGGCGGATCGTCAAGCTGATGGGCGACGGGGCGTTGGTCGAGTTCGGAAGCGTGGTCGACGCCGTGATCTGCGCCATTGAAATTCAGCGCGGCTTCGACGAAGCCAACGCGGGGCGCGCGCCCGAGACGCGGCTCACGTTGCGCGTTGGAATAAACCTGGGTGATGTCATTGTCGAAGGCCGCGATCTCTACGGCGATGGGGTGAACCTTGCCGCCCGCCTTCAAGAGATCGCGGCGCCCGGCGGAATCGCTCTTTCGTCCAGCGCACATGACCAAGCCGCCGCCCATGTGCCCGCCGAATTCGTCGATGGCGGGGCGCAGACCTTCAAGAATTTCGCCAAGCCGGTGCGCGTCTATCACTGGGCGGAAGGCGGCGTCGGAACGAGCGCGCCGGCCCTGCCGAACAAACCCTCGATCGCGGTTCTGCCATTCGACAACATGTCGGGCGATGCCGAGCAGGACTATTTCGCCGACGGGGTCGTCGAGTCGATTACCGCCGCGCTGAGCCGGATCCGTGCCTTCTTCGTAATCGCGCGCAACTCGGCATTCGCCTACAAGGGCCAGGCGACGAATGTGCAGCAGATCGGCCGAGACCTAGGCGTGGCTTATGTGCTGGAAGGCTCGGTTCAGCGGGCTGGAAACCGGGTCCGGATCACCGTTCAGTTGATCGAGACAGCCAACGGCGCCCATCTCTGGGCCGAGAAATACGACGGCGCCGTGGACGATATATTTGACCTGCAAGATCGGATCACCGAGCAGGTCGCGGGCGCCCTGGAGCCTTCGATCCGGTTTGCCGAGGTCGAGCGCGCGCGCCGTAAGCGCCCGCAGGACATGGGCGCCTATGACTTCACCATGCGCGCCATGCGCCATGTCTGGATGTTGGAGGAGAACGAGGCGGCCAAGGGCCTGGAACTGCTTGAGAAGGCCTTGGAGATCGAGCCAGACTACCCGCTGGCGCTGGCGCTGGCCGCATGGTGCTGGGCGCAGCGTTCAGTCTATAATTGGTTTTCCGATATCGAAACCGCCAAGGCAACCGCGCTCGCCCACGCCGAGCGCGCGGCGGCATTGTCGTCTGACGATCCATTGATCCTCGCGGTGTTGGGCGCGGTCCACACCTTTGCCCGGAACTATGGCGCCGCGCGGGTATTGTTGGAGCGTGCCGTCGCGTTGGATCCCAACGCCGCTTGGGCATTGAGCCGGCTGGGTTGGCTGGAGGTCTACTCCGACCGTCCGGAAGCGGCGAAGGAGCATTTCGGCCGCGCCATGCGCCTCAGCCCGTTGGATCCGATGAATTTCAACAATTATGTCGGGCTTGCCAGCGCCCATCAGGTGGCCGAGGAGGACGAGGAAGCGGCGGCAGTGTTCCAGCGCGCCCTAGAGGAGCGTCCGAATGCCCATTGGATCCACCGCAACCTGGCGCCCGCGCTCTTGGCATGCGGGCGCGAGGCCGAGGCTCGGGCGTCCTGCGCCACTTTGATGAGAGCACATCCGGAAATGACGGTGACACGATTCAAGCAGGCGATGGTGTTTTCGCCACGGGTGCTCGACAGAATCGGTGATGGGCTGCATGCCCTCGGCGTGCCGGAATAGCGCCCTCAGGCCGCCCGTGATGCCATCGGTTCGGTGATCAGAGCGTAGAGTGCTTGCGGCTCGGTAGTCTCGCGCAGTTTCTTGCGCAGCGCCGGATCGCGCAGCAGGCGCGAGACGCGGGCAAGTGCCCGCAGATGATCGGCACCCGATTCCTCGGGCGCGAGCAGAATGAAGATCAGATCGACGCCCTGACCGTCGACCGCCTCGAAATCGGCTGGCTTGTCCAGCCGGGCGAACAGGCCGACGATCGACGTCATGCCCGGCAGCCGGGCATGGGGGATCGCCACGCCGCCGCCCATTGCCGTCGATCCCAGCTTTTCCCGTGCCAGCAGCCCCTCGACCACCGCACGCGCTTTCAGTCCATAGGCGTCGCGGGCCTTGGAGGCGACCTCCTGCAGCACCTGTTTCTTGCTGCCGGCTTTCACGCTGGGGAGGATCGCGTCACGTGCAATCAGATCGGCCAATTCCATGACAACCTGCTACCTTGTTCCGCTACGTGCTGGCGCGCGTGCGCGCCGCTACTCGTTTCCGTTCACCGGCAAGTTGGCCGGGTCTATCCAACCGACATTGCCGTCGTCACGCTGATAGACGACATTGATGCGCCCGTTGGCGTCGTTTTTGAACATCAGGAACGGGCGGTGGGCCAGCTCCATCTGCATCACGGCCTCGCCGACCGTCAGTGATTTGATGTCGGTGGTCATCTCGGCGATGATCACCGGTTGTATCCCGGCGGCGTCGCTTGGCTCATCGGCCTCGTCATCTTGCCCGCGCAAAACATAAGATTGCGCTTCCAGGCTTTCAATCGGGTCCTTGCGGGCCTGGTGATGGTCCTTGAGGCGGCGCTTGTAGCGCCGAAGCTGTTTCTCGATTCGGTCTGTCGCCTGGTCGAAGGCTGCGTAGATCTCGCCGCTTTCCGCGTGGGCCTGGGCGGTGAGCCCGGTCGCTAGATGGACCGAGCTGTCGCATTTGAAGGCGTGGCCGCTGCGCGAGAATACCACGTTGGCGTCAACAGGACGGTCGAAATACTTGCCCACGGCCGCGGTCATATTGTCCTCGACATGGGCCCTTAGTGCTTCGCCCACGTCGATATGCTTGCCCGTAATGGTAATCTGCATCCTGTCTCCCAGCGGTCATGTGGAGGGTTGTTCTTGGCCGGGGTTCACGCTCCGGCCATCCCTCTCATCCTCGTCCGCAGCAGGGTCCCTGCCAGCCCGCATCCCGACCCATCCACGAGGCCGGCGGAACCTAGGAGGCGCCCCTGTCCCTGTCAATATGACCTGAAGAATATACCAATGATTAACGCCGATGCAGAAGGGGAAAGCGCGAAAATTCGCCTCACGCTTCGGAGACCAGGGCCTTCATGCGGCGGCGTTCGACCGAAGATCCGATGCCCAGCGCCTTTCGGTACTTGGCCACGGTGCGCCGGGCGACCTCGACGCCATCCGACTGTAAACGCTGAACAATTTCGTCGTCCGAGAGGATCGCCATGGGCGGTTCGCGGTCGATCATCTGACGGATTTGCTGGCGAATCGCCTCGGCGGTGGTGCCGTCCTCGCCGACCGCATTGGTGAAGAAGAACTTCAGTTCGAAGATGCCACGCGGGCAGGCGGCATACTTGTTCGCGGTAACACGGCTGACAGTCGATTCGTGCAGAGCGGTGGCCTCGGCGACCATTGCCAGAGTTAGCGGCCTGAGGCCCTGGACGCCCTCATCGAAGAAACACGCCTGGTGGCGTGCGATCTGCCGCGCCACCGCCAAGATCGTGCGCGCCCGCTGATCCATGCTTCGGATCAGCCAGTTGGCATCCGCTTGGCAGCCCTGGATGAAGCTTTTCGCCTGCGCTTCGTGGGTGGTGCCGATTCGCGCCGCGTAGCGGTTGTCGATCAGCACACGAGGCAGTGTCTGGGTGTTGAGTTCGACCTGCCAATCGCCGTCGGCGGCGCGGCTGAGAAAGATGTCCGGGACCAAGGTCTCTGCCGGTTCGGCGGTGAAGCGTGCGCATGGGCGGGGATCGAGGCGGCGCAGTTCGGCCAACATGTCCGCGAAGTCTTCCTCATCGACGCCGCAGAGCGTGCGCAGGCGCCGACGCTGGCCGCGTTCGAGCAGATCCAGATTGTCGATCAAGGCCTGCATGGCCGGATCGAGCCGGTCGCGCTCGGCCAATTGCAGGGCCAGGCATTCCGCCAGATCGCGGGCGCCGGCACCGGTGGGCTCGCAGCTCTGCAAAAGCGCCAGCGCCTCGACCATTAGCGCCTCGGTGGCGCCGAGGCGCTGGGCAATCTCCTCGGGCGGCGTGCGCAGCAGGCCGTGCTCGTCCAGCTCCTCGACCATGAGCCGCGCCAGCATCAGGACGCTCGGCGCGGCGCTGGCCTGGCCAAGCTGGGCCAGCAAGTGCGCGCGCAGGGTGAGCGGCGGCGCGGGGGCCAAGTCCGGCTCGTAGCCTGTATCGCCAGAAGACGTCCCGGCCAGTGGCCTGGCGCGAAGCGTCGGCACGTCGGCGCGGGCGGTGTCGTAGAGGTTGTCCGTACCGGTATCGAAGGTTTCGGCTGCGAGGGTCAGGTCGCCATCGGGCGTAACTCTTTGGTCGACGGCACTGCCCGGAATTGTCTCACGCGCCTCGTCTGGCGCCGGCGCTTCGGCGCGCTGGCCCGTCTCGAGCCGCAGCAGCGGATTGCGTTCGACCTCGCTCTCGACGAAGCCGGCAAGCTCGAGATTCGACATCTGCAATAGGTTGATCGCCTGCTGCAGCTGGGGGGTCATCACCAGCTGCTGGCTTTGCTTCAGGTCGAGGCGCAGTCCGACGGTCATCGGGGCTCCGGCACATGCTCGCGGCCGGATCAGACTGGGTGCCCCCGGTTACGGGCGGGTTACGGGGGCCAGGTTACGGGGGCTAAATTCGGAAGCCCTCGCCCAGATAGACACGGCGCACATTGGCATCCTGGACCACTTCGTCCGGGGTGCCGCTCATCAGCACGGAACCATCATGCAAGATGTATGCCCGGTCAATAATCTCTAATGTCTCACGTACGTTATGGTCGGTGATCAGGACACCGATGCCGCGATCCTTGAGGTGGGAGACAAGGGTACGGATATCGTTGACGGCGATCGGGTCGATCCCCGCGAACGGTTCGTCCAGCAGCACGAAGGCGGGCTCGGTGGCGAGACAGCGCGCGATCTCGACCCGGCGCCGTTCGCCGCCCGACAGCGCGGCGGCGGGGGTGCGCCTCAGATGGGTGATCGAAAACTCGGCCAACAGCGCGTCGAGCCGCCGGGTGCGCGCGTCGCGGTCGGGTTCGACCAGTTCCAGCACCGCGCGGATATTGTCCTCGACCGACAGGCCCCGGAAAATCGAGGCCTCCTGCGGCAAATAGCCGAGACCAAGCCGCGCGCGGCGATACATCGGCAGCGGCGTCAGATCGATTCCGTCGATCGCGACCTTGCCGCTGTCGGCGGGGACGAGCCCGATGACCATGTAGAAGCAGGTCGTCTTGCCCGCTCCGTTGGGGCCGAGGAGCCCGACCACCTCGCCCCGGTGCAGCTCCATCGACACGTCGCGCACCACTTGGCGGCGGCGATAGCTTTTACCGAGGCCAATGCACACCAGCCCCTCGCTGGCAGTACGGGCAGTCACATGGCTCGTGGCCGGCCCGGTCATATGGTCGCGCGAGGCGTCCACCGTCAGAGTCAATTCTTTTTGGTCTTGGGCTGGAAAATGCTCGTGACGCCTCCCGTCACCCGAGCAGTTCCAGCACTCAAGTCGATCTCCGCTGACTCGCCAGAGATCACATGTTCCCCTTGGGTCACCACGACCGATCCGCCCATCCGGATCATGCCGCCCACGACGTCGTACTCCGCCCAGGCGCCCTTGGCCGTCTCGTCGCCGTTGACCAGGAACACATTACCGTCCGCGCGCATATGCTGGATATCGCCGGTATCCGCATTGGCCTCCAGCGAGGCATAGGTGACCGACAGCTTGTCGGTCGTCAGCCGCATCGTGTCCTGACCCGCGACCACTCCGCCCTCGAAGACCGCTATATTGCCGTCCTCGAACACTTGAAGCGAGGCTGCCTTGACTTCGATCGGGGCGGTCCGGTCATGTTTGAACGCGGACTGCGCCGCCGCCGGGCTGGCCACCAAGACCGTGCAGGCGACCAGAACCGCGGCCATGGTCCGTGACAGATGAATCAGGAACACAGGCGAACTCCCTTTACTGGTCGGACCGATCGATTGCCCAATCTCCGGCCCGGCATTTTCGAACGGCCTTTGAGACCGGAAAAATATGTTACTTTCCGGGGTTCAACACAACCCGGACGCCGTTTTCGAACCATAACTGTCGAGCAGAACCTTCCCCGGCGCCGGGTCCGGCCCGAAAACTGCCGGCCTCGATGCGGCCGCTTGGACCCTCGCCGGTTACCGGGCCAGGAGTACGGGCGGTCTTTCGCTTCAGGTCGACCTCCAATTCCGCCGTCTCCACGTGATAGCCGTCGGATGTATCGAGCACGACCTTGCCCGAGAAGGTCAGCACCTTCTCCTCGCGGCGCATCCGGCCGGTCGTCGCGGTGACGTTGATCTGGCGCCCATCGGTCAGTTCGAACTCGCCCTGAGGGCGTTCGAGGTCGATGACGCGCGGCATCGCGCTGTCTGGCACCGCCCAGTCGGCGCGGATAGCGAAGGCCTCGCCGTCTCGGGTCACTCCGGCAAATCGCGGATTCTCGAGCTTGAGCCCGGCGCCGAGCGTCGCCAGATCCTCGGGCGAGAAAATCTTCTCGAGCGGGTCACCACCCCGCGAAGCGAGATAGAACGCCGCGATCACGGCGAGAACCGCTGCCGGCAGAATGATTTTGGACCAGGCGACCAGCCGGTTATAAAGCCTCACCCGATGGCCGCTGCCCGGCGCGCGCGCGGCGCCGGAGCCGAGAGCGTCGATGCTCTCACGGGCCACGGGAATCCGGATCCTCTAAGGTGTCATCGATGGCCGCCATTGCGCCATCGACCCCGGCGCGCAGGCAATCATGGACATGCAGGATGCCGTCAGGCCGCGCGGGCAAGGGCGCGGCCGAGACGAACAGGCAGGTGATCTTGTGGAGATTCATCACGCCCAGAGCCTCGCCCGCCAGCCGGTCCGGCGCGATGATCCGCGCACCCCCGGTGGCCACGTCGCCGGCGGTGCGCGCCAGCAGACCCTCCATGTTGCGGCGCAGGTCGCCATCGGTGATGACGCCGATCAGGCGCCCCTGCCCGTCAGTAACCCCGGCGACGCCGTAGCCCTTCTGCGTCATTACCAGAAGCGCGTCGGGCATCGGCGCGTCGGCAGCGACCAGCGGGATCGCGTCGCCGGTCGCCATCAAATCGGCGACCGCGACAAGCTGGGCCCCTAGTTTGCCGCCTGGATGGATTTCGGCGAAATGCTCGGACGTGAAGGCACGTCGTTCCATCAGGGCCACGGCAAGCGCATCGCCCAGCGCCATGGTCAGCGTGGTCGAGGTCGTCGGCGCCAGGCCGACCGAACAGGCTTCCGGCGCCTGCGGCAGCACCAGAGCGACGTCGGCTGCCTTCAGGAGTGCCGAGCCGGACCGGCTGGCGACGCCCACCAGCGGGATGCCGAACCGCCTGGTATGGGCGACGATATCCGCCAGCTCCCGCGTCTCGCCGGAATTCGACAGGACCAGCGCGACGTCGTCCTCGGTCACCATGCCGAGGTCCCCATGGCTCGCCTCCGCCGGGTGCACGAACTGTGCCGGCGTGCCGGTCGAGGCCATGGTCGCGGCGATCTTGCGCGCCACATGGCCGGACTTGCCCATGCCCGAGACGATGACCCGGCCCTTGGCCGACAGCATTAGGTCCACGGCCTGGGCGAAGGCGGTGCCCAATTGCCCAGCGAAGAGGCTGAGTGCCAATGCTTCGGTTTCGAGAACCCGGCGGCCAGTCGCGATGGCGCGATCCGCATCGGTTTGTTCTGGGCCGGTCTGTTTTGGGGCGGCGTCTGCCACAGCAACTCCCCTCGACCCGTGCTCAGGTGCGCGGGTCAGTGGTCGAAAATATCGGTCTCCGGCCATCCGGCCAGATCGAGTGCGGCCCGGTCCGGCAGAAAGCGGAAACAGGCCTCGGCCAGTTGCGCCCGGCCCTCGCGGGCGAGGCGCGCTTCAAGCTCGGCTTTCAGCCTGTGTAGATATAGAACGTCCGAGGCGGCATATTCCAGTTGCGCCTCGCTCAATTCCTCGGCGCCCCAGTCCGAGCTTTGCTGCTGTTTTGAGATATCGACGCCCAAAAGCTCTTGGCAGAGATTGCGCAGCCCATGCCGGTCGGTCGACGTGCGCGCCAGTTTCGAAGCGATCTTCGTGCACCAGACGGGGCGTGCGACCTGTCCCAGCGCATTGGCCAGGACGGCGATGTCGAACCGGCCGTAGTGGAAGAGCTTGAGGGTCTTCCGGTCACGCAGCAGCCGCTTGAGATTGGGCGCGCGGACCGTGCCGTTGGGTATGCGCACCAGATGCGCCGTGCCGTCGCCCGAGGAAAGCTGCACCAGGCAAAGCCGGTCGCGGTGGAGGTTCAACCCCATCGTCTCGGTATCGATTGCGACGACCGGGCTAAGATCCAGCCCATCCGGCAGGTCGCTGTCGTGAAGATGAATGGTCATCCGCCGTCCCCGCAGCCGGGGAGGGAGGGTGGTGCCCAGGAGAAGACTCGAACTTCCACTTCCCTAAGGAAACTAGCACCTGAAGCTAGCGCGTCTACCAATTCCGCCACCTGGGCCCAGCGCGGTGATCACCCTGCAATCACCCTGCGGTTATCGCGATGCGGTATCGACCGCGGAACAGCGCCGATTTGGCGCGTCGGCTGATCTAGCCATGGCGCCCTTCCATGTCAACGGGTGGGAGGGACTAATGACGGGACTAATACAGGGACTACTACGGGGACTTATCCTGTCAGCAGGGCAAGTGTTGCCACACCGGCGGCGACCAGCGCGGCGGCCGCGATGCGCCGGTGGCCCAGGGGTTCGCCCAGGACCAAGACACCGATCAGCGCGCCGAAGACCACGCTGGTCTCGCGCACGGCCGTGACCGGACCCATGGGCAAGAGCGAGATGGCCCAAAGCCCGATCAGATAGCCGCCGGCCGAGAAGACCCCTCCGGCAAGCCCCTTGGCGATGCCCACCCGCGCGGTGGCGGCGCGCCAGTTGGGCCGGCGCAGCAGGGTGAAGGCGACGACCGCGCTGCCGGTGCCGATCTCGAGCCAGGCGAAATATCCAAGAACCGTGCCCGAGCCGCGCACACCCATTCCATTGAGAAACGTGTAGCTGGCGATCGAAAGCCCCATCCCCAGTGCGAACCAAGCCGCCACCCGCTGCGGCGCCCCGCGCTCGAAGGCGAGGAGCAGGATGCCGCCCGAGGTCAGCAGCACCGCCGCGGTTTGCCCGGGCGTCAGGGGCTCGGCGGCCAGCCAGGCGGCCAGACCGGTGACCACCAGCGGCGCCACGCCGCGCGCGATCGGATATACCCGGCTCAGATCGCCCACCCGGTAGCCCGCCAGCATGAAGCTGTAATAGGCGTAGTGCGCCAGCACCGCCGCCCCCAGATAGGGCCAGCTTGCGGGATCGGGCGCGGGCACGGCGGCGAGCAGGCTCAGCCCGGTGACCAGCCCCACGAACCGGATCAGCGCCAGCGTGATCAACGGGTCCGCGCTGGCCTTGACCAATGCGTTCCACACCGCGTGCGAGATCGCGGCCAGCAAAACGATGGCATAGATGGCTTCTGCAGGCACCTTGTCCTCGCCGCGACGTCACTCCTTGTCGAGCGGTAGCAGGGACCGGGCCCCGGGCAAAGCGGCCAAACGGCGGGCAATTCACCAAATCGCCGCCCTGGCCGGTTATGTCCTATTGCCCCCGGCGCCTGTGCCGAGATATTTCTGGTTCCCGTTCAATCCGCATTTAGGAGTCCTTGCTCATGACCGCGCAATCCCCCTTGGTCACCATCATCGGCGGCTCCGGTTTCGTCGGGCGCCATATCGCCCAGAAGATGGCGCGGCGCGGCTGGCGGGTCCGGGTCGCCTGCCGGCGGCCGAACGAGGCGATGTTCGTCAAGCCCTACGGCACGGTCGGCCAAGTCGAGCCGGTCCAGTGCAATATCCGCGACGAGGCCTCGACCCGGGCGGTGATCCGGGGTGCGGACGCGGTGGTCAACTGCGTCGGCCTGCTGTTCGAATCCGGGCGCAACACCTTCGATGCCTGCATGGCTGACGGTGCGGGCCGGGTCGCCCGGATCGCCGCCGAGGAGGGGGTTGGGCAATTGGTGCACATCTCGGCGATCGGCGCCGATGCGGAAAGCCCCGCCGAATATGCACGGTGCAAGGCGCAAGGTGAGTTGGCGGTGGCGGAGGTTTTTCCTGGCGCGGTGATCCTGCGCCCCTCGGTGGTCTTTGGCCAGGACGACGGTTTCTTCAACCGTTTTGCCACCATGGCGCGGCTGATCCCTCTGGTCCTGCCGCTGGTCGGCGGCGAGACCCGGTTCCAGCCGGTCTGGGCCGAGGACGTGGCCGAGGCCGCGGCGCGGGGCTGCGAGGGCAAGGCGGCGGCGGGCATCTACGAGCTTGGCGGCCCCACGGTCATGACGCTGCGCGAAGCTGTCGCGATGATGCTGAAAGTCACCCGGCGCAAACGCCTGATCATCGACACGCCGTTCTTCTTCGCCCGGATCCAGGCCTGGTTCCTGCAGATGCTGCCGAACCCGCTGCTGACAGTCGACCAGGTGAAGCTTCTGCAGCGCGACAACGTGGTCTCGGAGGGCGCCAGGACACTGGCCGATCTGGGGATCGAGCCGACCGCGCCGGAAGGCCTGGTCGAGAGCTATCTCTACGCCTACCGGCCCCAGGGCCAATACACCCAGCTCACCGAGAACGGCGGCGAAGCCTGAAGCGGTTGGTGCGAGGAGCGGGCGGCGAACCCGCCCAGGGCTCCGTCTCGGGACGCCAGCTCAGGGTGGTGCCTCTGCCGGTTGGGCTAAGCCCGCGCACCGGCGAACAGGTTCGTGCTTTGAGAAGATGAAAACGCGCGAAACCCGCCCATCGTCAGGCAAGCAGGGTCAGGCAAGCAGGGCTAGTCGTAACGAATTGACGTTCATCGTTTTCATGTTGCGGATGGATACAGGACGCGGACGATTCCGGCAAGTCCGCCACGCGAGCGGTGGGTTGTGAAACTGCAGGTCAGATATACAGGCGAAGCTGTCGTCCGATCGAAATGCTCAGATGTCCGCATCTCACGCCAAGACGACCTTGGGTCGCTAATCTGAACTCGGATTCAGGCGAGTTCCGACAATAATGTTTTCGCTTGCTTCAAGTCCTCGGAATCCAGCCCCTCAACGAACCAGTTGTAAGTTGGCTCCAAACACGCGATCGCCTCCGAGCATCGGTCAAGAGACTGTAGGAGCCGAGCAAGCGACATCGCGGCACGCAATTCCCAGGAACGAGCGCCGTGATCGTTCGCGATCTTGATCGCCTCTCGAAAGTCGCGTTCGGCCTGACCGACAGCGGTTTCGTCTGCCGCCAAGGCCAGCTCACCGCGAAGACGGACGCATTCCGGTTCCATATAACGGTCTCCGCTTGACCGGCAGTGGAAGATGTTGCTGTCATTCAGCGCAATCGCTTCATTGATACTCCCGAGACCCTGGAGCCCAAGCACCATCCAGCTCCGCATCATTGCGGTGCAAATGCCGCCGCCAGAGCCCGACCAAAAAGCATTTCCTTGAGCGACCAATGCGTGACCTTCTTCGAACGCACCGCGCAGGATCTGTGCAGCACCGCGCCATTGGTAGACACAGACATTGAGCGCGAATTGGCCAAGCGCCTCTTCTTCGACAACGCGCTCGGCCTCGTCGCAGAACGACAGCATCCGCGCAGTCTGGCCGAGATAGATCAGGCTCGTCGACCCCGCGGTCAGCGCGAACGTTAGGTTGAAAGGGTGTCCGATCCGGCGCGCCAAAGGAATTGCATCTTCCAGCCGCTGAATGGCCCGGTCCGGATAGCCGCGGATCCATTCAGCGAGCGTGCCCGCCCAATGCAGTGAGAAAACCAACGGATCGTGATTTGTCAGGGAGGTAATTCTGGAATGCTTATCTGGATCGTAGACGGATTTCAGCCGATCGGTGTGGCCGATGGCGCGTGAATAATCCGCTTCCCAGAAGTGCTGACACCCGGCCGACATGTCGAAAACAATTGGCAGATCGGAGTCCGGTTTCGCCGAGGCAGCCATTTCCAACTCGGCCAACCATTCGCGTGCTCGCGGGAAATCGGTCCGCGTTTGGTAGTGGACCCAAAGCGCCCAAAGAATCGAGCCCAACGCCTGTTCATCCTCGAACTGCTTGGCGAGAGGAAATGCCGGCTCCATGGCCTCTGCCACCGCCGGATGTGCCCATCCGAAATTCGCCATCCGGGCGGCGCCGAGAGCCACACGTATGTCCAGTTCAATCCGGTCGCAATCGCGTGAAGGCTCCATGTCCGCTAAGACATTTATGCCGAGCTCGAGGGCACCAATCGCCTCCAGCAAGGCATTCGAAGCAAGCGCCCGTCGGCCGGCCTGTAAATACAGACTCGCCGCACGACCGCTAGCGCCAGCCTCCGCAAGGTGCCGAGCTAATTCGAGTGGGTCGGGATCGGTTGTTTGCTCTAAACCGAGGACAAGGCGTTCGTGCAGACTCCGGCGAGCCTTCGTTAGCAGGCTCGCGTAAGCCGCATCTTGTACGAGGGCGTGCTTGAAAATGTAGCGTGCTTCGTTGCCGGAGTCGCCTTGCCGGAATATCAGCCCAGCCTCGAGGAGTTGCCCCAAGGCATCATCCAAATCCGAGGCAGTCGTCGCTAGCGCCGATGACAGCAACTTGGTTCCAAACTCGCGACCAATGCAGGAAGCCGCTTGCACCACACGTTTCACCGGGGCCAGCCGGTCGATCCGTGCCATAAGGGAATCCTGTAGTGTCGCAGGTATCGACAGTGCCGGCATTGGCCCGGTCAGCGCATAGCAGTCTGCCTGCTCTTCCAGAATACCCGCCTCTAAAACGGTTTTCGTCAACTCCTCGACAAAGAGCGGAACGCCGTCGGTCTGCGTGACGATGTGGTCGAGCACTTCTTCCGGTAGCGCTTTGCCGTTCGCGATCCGGGCAGCGATAGCGCGACCGTCCATGCGTCCGAGCCGGTTGAGCGAATGTGCCGTCACATGCCCATAGTTGCCCCATTGCGTTTCGAATTCCGGCCGATGCGTCATGATCACAAACATCGGCAAATCCTGAATGCGCTCAACTATCGCGTCGAGAACCTCCAAGGTTGAGGGGTCGATCCAGTGGACGTCTTCCACCAGTAAAATGATCGGCCCGCCATTCACGAAACTCAAAATGCGCTCGGCTAGAAGCGTGACGACACGCTGCTTGCGCCGCTGCGGCGCCATCTCGATCGGTGGGTATCGGTCAGTCGGAAGTCCCATTAATCCAGCGAAGAGCGCGGCCGTCTCGTCGAACGCTCCATCGCTGAACACCTCTGCAATATGCCGGTCAAGCCGGTCGAGCCGGATCTCGACGGGATCTTCGGACCGGACACCGCAACCGGACTCGACCTCAGAAATCGGTGGGTGGAACGCCGCGTTGATCTCCAAAGGTGAGCACTGGTAGCGGAACAAGCGGCATTGTTCGGCTGCCAGACTTTCAGTGAATTCACGTAGTAAACGGCTCTTGCCGATCCCGGCTTCGCCGGACAGGAGCAGAACTTGACCTTCGCCCCGAGAGGCCAGCCTCCATCGGTCGTGGATCAGGCCAATTTCGTTTGCACGGCCAATGAATTCGGTGAGACCCGCGCCGTGTTGGGCCTCAAAGCGGCTATCCGATCGCGCAATGCCTGAGACGCGCCATATCTGCACAGGGTCTGAGAAGCCTTTAAGCGCGACGTTACCGGCCTCTTCTAGATTGAATGCTTCGCCAATCAGCCTGCGCGTCGCGCCGTGGATCACCACCCCACCAGGCTCCGCTTCCGCCTGTAGACGCGCGGCAAGATTGGGGGTGACTCCGGCCACGGCGCCGTGCTCCTGCGTGGCCTCGCTCGCTCGGTCCCCAATTACAACCGGGCCGGTTGCAATGCCCGCCCGTGCGGTCAGGTTTGTACCGCCGTCCTCTATCCGCTCCACCGAAGCGAGTGCTGCGAGTGCTGCGCGAACCGCCCGGTCCGCATCGTCCTCATGCGCATTTGGCCAACCGAAGAATGCCAACACGCCGTCACCAAGCAACTTCGCGACATGCCCGCCATGGGAATTCACCACGTCGGCCACGGTATCGTGGTAGCGTCCAAGCAATGCACGCAGATCTTCGGGATCGAGCCTTTGCGACAGCTCGGTCGATCCCGCCAGATCGCAAAATACGACGGTAAGCTGTCGGCGCTCGGCTTCGATAGAATGTGCGGCGGCCGGCGCCTCGGGCGGTGTCTCGGCAATCGCCGCGATCAGCTTCCGCCGGTGCCCGAGCGAGAGGCCGAGTCCCAATAGGTCAGCGTCGGACAGATGCGGTAGCGTCTCCAGATCGACGTCATTCTCGATCAGAACTTTGGCGTACTGACCGAGGCCGATCCCATCCAACCATGCGGCGAGCTCTGTCATTGCGGATCCCGCTCGCAACCGCAGCATTGTAGCTAGGCTGAGGATCGTAACATTGTGTGCGGAAGGCAGCAAATCTTGCCGACTTCCGATTTTGGCACTTAGCCGGCATCGATGATTTCTTCGTGAATGCCTGTCCTCAAAGCGGTCCTCCACCAGCGGTGCGATCTCGCCAAGTGCGTAATTAACCGATCATCGCGCGGCGCGGCAAACCGGCCCCATAGCCGGTTGCGCGGGATGGCGCACCAGCGCGCGCTATCCGTGAAAAATAGGTAAACCGTGAAAAATCCTGTTTTATATTCATAGCTTTAAGAAGAATCTCACATGTGAGAGCCCGGCCTATCTCACACCTCCCGGCCCTCAATGGCCGCCCCGCCACGGCCGCCCGCTCGAAGGTGGACCCGCTCTCCAGCCAGGCTACCCGGGCCCGATTCGAGGCCTTACACAGGCGGTGCTCAGGCGTAGGCCAGCCAAAGCAGGACGGCGCCCAGCCCAAGCCGGTAGATCGCGAACGGCCCCATGGTCCAGTCGCTGGCGAACATCCGCATCATCACCGCCAGCGCGGCGAGCGCGGCGATAAACGACAGGAGGGCCGCCAGCCCCAACTCCGCCGTCACCGCCAGGTTGCCGTCGCGGATCAGCCCCAGAATCTCGAGCACGCCGGCCGCCAGGATCACCGGGATCGCCATCAGCATCGAGACCCGGGCCGCGTCGGTGCGGCCAAAGCCCAGAAACCGCGCCATGGTCATGGTGATGCCCGACCGGCTGGTTCCCGGCACCAGCGCCAGCGCCTGGGCGAGCCCCATCAGAACGGCGTCCCGGAGGCCCCATTCGCCGAAGCCGCGGGTCTCGGCGCCGATCCGGTCCCCGAGCCAGAGCAGGATGCCGCCCAAAAGCGTGGTCCAGCCGATGACCTCGATCGCGCGCAAGCTCTCGAGCGCGCCCGAGACTTTCAGCGCCAGCCCGGCCAGGATCGCGGGGATCGTCGCCAGCGCGATCAACAGGAACAGCCGCGCCGGCTGGGTCGCCCGCCGCCCGCGCGCCAGGTCGCCGAGGCCAGCCGCCAGCACCCCCGTTTCGCGCCGGAAGTAGAGGCAGACCGCGGCCAATGTCCCCAGATGCACCGCCACATCCATGCTGACGCCCTGATCGGGCCGTCCGGTCAGGATCGGCCACAGTGCCAGATGCCCGGACGAGGAGACCGGCAGGAACTCGGTAATGCCCTGGATCAGGGCCAGCATGACGATGTCGAAAAGGCTCATCGGGTTACCCATCGCGTCCGCGGCAACTCCTACCGCAATCGGCGCGCAAAGCAATCAAAGTCCATGGATCCTCAGATCGGCAGCCGCGATTCGCATGTGGATTGGTCGTTCCAGGATGATTATATCAGCGATACTGACATATTTTGGTTTCAAGATTAGACCGATTCCCCAATCCTTTGAGTGATTTCCGAATTTAGGTCAGGTCATCTGACTTTATTTTACCTCATATTTCGGTTACCGATGCCGCCAACAAAAAGTCTCGAACGGCGCTTACGCGCTCCTGGGGAGCAGATGGTCCAAAAGATGCTGAAATTCGTCTCGCTCAGCCGCGAGATGCCGGAGAAGCGCGCCGCGGACGACCGGGCGCACGACTTCTCGGAGATCTATCGCGACTATGCGCGCGAGAAGGCGGCCGATCAGGCGGCGCGTTGCTCGCAATGCGGCGTGCCGTTCTGCCAGACCCATTGTCCGCTGCACAACAACATCCCTGACTGGCTGAAGCTGACCGCCGAGGGGCGCCTGCGCGAGGCCTATGAGCTGAGCCAGCAGACCAATACCTTCCCGGAGATCTGTGGCCGCATCTGCCCGCAGGACCGGCTCTGCGAGGGCAATTGCGTGATCGAGCAGTCGGGCCACGGCACGGTCACCATCGGCTCGATCGAGAAATACCTGACCGATCTGGCCTTCGAGGAGGGCTGGGTCGCGCCGATCACGCCGCTGTCCGAGCGGCCCGAGAGCGTCGGTATCATCGGCGCGGGACCGGCGGGGCTGGCCGCCGCCGACAGCCTGCGGCGTATGGGCTTTCAGGTCACCGTCTACGACCGCTACGACCGGGGTGGCGGGCTGCTGACCTATGGCATTCCCGGCTTCAAGCTGGAAAAGCCGGTGGTGATGCAGCGCAACGCCCAGCTCGAGGAAGGCGGCGTCACGTTCGTAAAGAATTGCGACGTGGGGGCGGACATGGGGTTCGACGAGATACGCCGGATCCACGAGGCGGTCCTGATCGCGACGGGTGTCTACAAGAGCCGCGATATTGGCGGGCCGGGCTCGGGCCTAGCCGGGATTGTCCAGGCGATCGATTATCTGACCGCGTCCAACCGCAAGGGCTTCGGCGACGCGGTGCCCGCGTTCGATTCGGGCGAGTTGAACGCCGAGGGCAAGCGCGTGGTGGTGGTCGGCGGCGGCGACACGGCGATGGATTGCGTGCGAACAGCGGTGCGCCAGGGCGCGGTCTCGGTCAAATGCCTCTACCGGCGCGACAAGGCCAACATGCCGGGCTCGATGCGCGAGGTCTCGAATGCCGAGGAGGAAGGGGTCGAGTTCGTCTGGCTGACCGCGCCGAAAGGCTTCACCGGCGACGAGACCGTGACCGGGGTCAAGGCGGCGCGGATGCGCCTCGGCGCGCCGGACGCTACGGGGAGGCAGATGCCGGAGCCGGTGCCGGGCTCGGACTTCACCGAGCCCTGCGACTTGGCGATCAAGGCGCTGGGCTTCGAGCCCGAGGAACTGATGCGGCTCTGGGATGTGGAAGGCCTCGAAGTTACCCGCTGGGGCACCGTCAAGGCGGATTTCCGGTCCCATGCCACCTCGCTGCCAGGGGTCTATGCGGCGGGCGACATCGTGCGCGGTGCCTCGTTGGTGGTCTGGGCGATCCGCGACGGGCGCGAGGCGGCGGACGCGATCGCCGGCTATCTGAGCAGCGCGGCCAAGGTGGCGGCGGAGTAGGGCGGAGAACCCGTAGGGTGCGTGCTCGCACGCACCGTCTACGAAAGGGTGGAACAGGATGATCATCAACGGCCAATGCCTCTGCGGCGCGGTGCGCTTTCACGGCACCCCGGTTCCACAACGGGGCGTCGGGGTCTGCCATTGCGGCCAGTGCCGGCGCTGGGGTGGCGGGGGGCCGTTTATGGCGGTGCGCATGGAGGGTGGCGTGACCTTCGATGCGGACGAGACGCTGGTCTGGTACCGGTCCTCGGATGCGGGCGAACGCGGGTTCTGCGGGAAGTGCGGCTCGAGCCTCTTTTGGCGGGCGCTCGGGGCCGGCAACGACGTGGCGATAAATGTCAGCACGCTGCCCGAGGATCACGGCCAGCAGATCTTCGAGCATATCTGGGTCGACGATCAGCCCGGCTGGTACGACTTTGCCGACGCCCGCCCGCGCAAGACCGCGGCGGAATGCTTGGGCGGAGATTGAGATGAACGAGCGGGCAATTCTGACCGGGCACTGCCTCTGCGGCGCCGTCAAGTTCACGGCGACAGGCGTGCCCCACGAGGTCGGCGCCTGCCATTGCACTATGTGCCAGCGTTGGACCGGTGGCCCGGCGATCGCCGTCAAGGTCGCGGGCATGGACTTTGAGGGCGAAGAGCACTTGACCCGGTTCCGCTCCTCGGACTGGGCTGAACGCGGGTTCTGCAGCACCTGCGGATCGAACCTCTTCTACCGGATCGTCGGGACCGACGATTATTACGTCACGGCAGGTGTCTTCGACGACCCGTCCGGCTTTTGGCTCGCGAGCCAGATTTTCATCGACGAGAAACCAGACTACTACGATTTTGCCAACGAGACCAAGATGTTGACCGGGGAAGAGGTCTTCGAAGCGGTTGCGAAGGGGAAGATGCCGGAATGAGTGATCGTTTCTTCAATGGCGCCGGATGGTGGCTGTTTGTCGTCTGCGCGGCGCTCTTCATCGTCGCCTCGATGCGGGCCGGCGACATGCTGGCGCTGGCGGGCTCTGCCGCTTTCATGGCGGCGAATATTTCCTTCCTTGTTCCCTTCTACCGCCGGTCCGGCAAGCAGGACCACGAGGAGTGACGCACATGACCCGAACCCTCATCGACCAGAGCTGGGTGGAAGGCCGCGAGGCCAAGGCGGAACGCCTGGCCACGACCGGCATGTATCTCCCCACGGACGAGCACGCCTCCTGTGGCGTCGGCCTGATCGCCGCCATCGACGGCAAGCCCAGGCGCGAGGTGGTGGTGCACGGGATCAATGCGCTGAAGGCCGTTTGGCACCGGGGCGCGGTCGATGCGGACGGCAAGACCGGAGACGGGGCGGGCATCCATGTGCAGATCCCGATCGGGTTCTTCTGGGATCAGATCCGGCGCACCGGGCACGAGCCCCATGACGAGCTTTTGGCAGTGGGGCAGGTGTTCCTGCCGCGCACCAACTTCGATGCTCAGGAAGCCTGCCGCACTATCGTCGAGACCGAGGTCCTGCGGCTGGGCTACTACATCTATGGTTGGCGCCAGGTGCCGGTGAACATCGCCGTTCTGGGCGAGAAGGCCGGCGCCACGCGGCCCGCGATCGAGCAGATCCTGATCTCGAACGCCAAGGGCGTCGACGAGGAGACCTTCGAGCGCGAGCTTTACGTGATCCGCCGCCGGATCGAGAAAGCGGTGGCCCAGGCCAATATCACCGGGTTCTATATCTGCTCGCTCAGCTGCCGCAGCCTAATCTACAAGGGCATGATGCTCGCCGAGCAGGTTGCGGACTTCTATCCCGACCTGGAGGACGAGCGCTTCGAGAGCGCCTTTGCCATCTACCACCAGCGCTATTCCACCAACACCTTCCCGCAATGGTGGCTGGCCCAGCCGTTCCGGATGCTGGCGCACAATGGCGAGATCAACACGCTGAAGGGCAACATAAACTGGATGCGGAGCCACGCGATCCGCATGGCCTCGGCGTTCCTGGGCGATCTGGCCGAGGACATCAAGCCGATCATCCCGAACGGGTCGTCGGACTCGGCGGCGCTGGACGCGGTCTTCGAGGTGATGGTGCGCGGCGGGCGCAACGCGCCGATGGCCAAGACCATGCTGGTGCCCGAGGCCTGGTCAAACTCGGAATCCATGCCCGAGGCCTGGAAGGCGATGTATTCCTACTCGAACGCGGTGATGGAGCCCTGGGACGGGCCGGCGGCGCTGGCCATGACCGACGGGCGCTGGGTCTGCGCAGGCATGGACCGCAACGGCTTGCGCCCCATGCGCTATGTGGTCACCGGCGATGGGCTGGTGATCGCGGGCTCCGAGGTCGGCATGGTCCCGACGGACGAGAGCACGATCCGCGAAAAGGGCCGGCTGGGGCCGGGCCAGATGCTGGCGGTCGATCTGGCCGAGGGCCGGTTCATGCATGACGCCGAGCTCAAGGATGAATTGGCGGCTGCACAGCCCTATGCCGAGTGGATCGAGAAGGTCACCGAGATCTCGGACGAGATCGAGGGCCAGCCCGAGAACCGGATCCACCAGGGCGAGGCCTTGCGGCGGCGCCAGATTGCAGCCGGTTATTCGATCGAGGAGCTGGAGACGATCCTTCATCCGATGGCCGAGGACGCGAAGGAGGCCATCGGGTCGATGGGTGACGATACGCCCTCGGCGGTGCTGAGCGATCTTTACCGGCCGCTCAGCCATTTCTTCCGGCAGAACTTCAGCCAGGTGACCAATCCGCCGATCGACAGCCTGCGCGAGCACCGGGTGATGAGCCTGAAAACCAGGTTCGGGAACCTGAAGAACGTGCTGGACGAGGATTCCTCGCAGACCGAGATCATCACGCTGGAAACCCCGGTTGTCACCAATGCCCAGTTCAAGCGGCTGGTCGAGGCCTTCGGCGACACGCACCGGGTGATCCACTGTACATTTCCGGCCGAGAGCGGCCCCGGCGCCCTGCGCGCCGCGCTCAACCGCGTGCGGGCGGAAGCCGAGGAGGCGGTGCGCGCGGGCGCCGGCCATATCGTCCTGACCGACGAGGAAGCCGATGGCGAAAACATCGCCATGCCGATGATCCTGGCCACCTCCGCCGCACATAGCTGGCTGGTGGCGCGGGGCCTGCGCACCTTCTGCTCGCTCAGCGTGCGCTCGGCCGAATGCATCGACCCCCATTACTTCGCGGTGCTGATCGGGGTCGGCGCCACCACGGTCAACGCCTATCTGGCGCAGGATTCGATCATGGACCGGGTCGAGCGCGGCCTGCTGGACCAGATGAGCGCGGACAAGGCGGTGGCGAATTTCCGTAGCGCCATAGATCAGGGCCTATTGAAGATCATGTCGAAGATGGGAATCTCGGTGGTCTCGTCCTATCGCGGCGGCTGCAACTTTGAGGCGGTGGGGTTGGGCCGCGCGCTGGTCGCCGAGTTTTTCCCCGGGATGCCGACGCGCATCTCGGGCATTGGTGTCGCGGGCATCGAGGAGAAGCTGCGAGCGATCCATTCGAAGGCCTGGAGCGCGGGCGCCGAGATCCTGCCGATCGGCGGACTTTACAAGGCCAGGCGCAAGGGCGAGGCCCATGCCTGGGGCGCGCAACTGATGCACGCGATGCAGGCGGCGGTCGGCCAGAACTCTTACGCGCTGTGGAAGAAGTATGCCGAGGGGATGCAGGCGCAGCAGCCGATCCACCTGCGCGATCTACTGGATTTCAAGCCGGTCGGCCCGGCCGTGCCGCTTGAGGAGGTCGAGTCGATCACCTCGATCCGCAAACGTTTCGTGACGCCGGGCATGTCGCTGGGCGCGCTGAGCCCAGAGGCTCATAAAGCCCTCAACGTCGCCATGAACCGGATCGGTGCCAAATCGGATTCCGGCGAGGGCGGTGAGGACCCGAAGCATTATCACCCGGAGCCGAACGGCGATAACCCCTCGGCCAAGATCAAGCAGGTGGCGTCCGGCCGGTTTGGGGTGACGGCCGACTATCTGAACCAGTGCTCGGAACTGGAGATCAAGGTGGCTCAGGGCGCCAAGCCCGGTGAAGGCGGGCAGCTGCCTGGCTTCAAGGTAACCGAGATGATCGCCAAGCTGCGTCACTCGACGCCCGGGGTCACCCTGATCTCGCCGCCGCCGCACCACGACATCTACTCGATCGAGGACCTGGCGCAGCTGATCTATGACCTGAAGCAGATCAACCCGGACGCGAAGGTTTGCGTGAAGCTGGTGGCGGCGACGGGGGTCGGCACGATCGCGGCGGGCGTGGCGAAGGCCAAGGCGGACGTCATCCTGATCTCGGGCCACAACGGCGGCACCGGCGCCTCGCCCCAGACCTCGATCAAATATGCCGGCCTGCCCTGGGAGATGGGGCTGACCGAGGCCCATCAGGTGCTGGCGTTGAACGACTTGCGCTCGCGCATCACGCTGCGCACCGACGGGGGCTTGCGCACCGGGCGTGACATCGTGATCGCGGCGATGATGGGTGCCGAGGAGTATGGGGTCGGCACGGCCTCGCTGATTGCCATGGGCTGCATCATGGTGCGCCAGTGCCAGTCGAATACCTGCCCGGTTGGTGTCTGCACCCAGGACCCTGCGCTGCGGGCGCGTTTCACCGGGACGGCGGACAAGGTGGTGAATCTCTTCAGCCTGCTGGCCCACGAGGTGCGCGAGATCCTGGCGTCCTTGGGCGTGCGCTCGCTGGACGAGGTATTGGGCCGGGCAGATCTGTTGACCCAGGTAAGCCGCGGCGCTGCGAATCTGGACGACTTGGATCTCAACCCGATGCTGGTGCGTGTCGATGACGGGGACGAGATCGAATACGACCTGAACCGGCCGAGAAACGAAGTGCCGGATACGCTGGACGCACAGATCGTCGCGGATGCGGGGCCGTTCTTCAAGGACGGTGAGAAAATGCAGCTGGACTATACGGTGCAGAACACCCACCGCACCATCGGCACGCGGGTCTCGAGCCACATCGTGCGCCGGTTTGGCATGAACAATGATCTGCAGGAGGGGCATCTGACCGTGAGGCTGAACGGATCCTGTGGCCAGTCGCTGGGGGCCTTCGCCGCACCGGGGCTGAAACTGGAGGTGCTGGGCGATGCCAATGACTATGTGGGCAAGGGGCTGAGCGGCGGGGTGATCACGCTCAGGCCGCCCTTGACCTCGCCGCTGGTGGCCGAGGAGAATACGATCATCGGCAATACCGTGCTCTATGGCGCGACCGCCGGCAAGCTCTTCGCCAATGGACAGGCGGGCGAGCGCTTCGCGGTCAGGAATTCCGGCGCGAGCGTTGTGGTCGAGGGCTGTGGCTCGAACGGCTGCGAATACATGACCGGAGGCGTCGCGGTAATCCTGGGCGCCGTCGGCGACAATTTCGGCGCCGGCATGACCGGGGGCATGGCTTATGTCTATGACGTACGGGGAGACTTCCGGGCCAAGGCCAATCTGGAGACTCTGGTGGTGGCGCCGGTGGAACCCGGACCCTGGGAAGACGATCTCCTGGGCCTGATCCGCGAACACGCGGCCCAGACCGATAGTCGGCGCGCGCGCGACATTCTGCTCCATTGGGACGAAGAGCGTAGCCGCTTCTGGCAGGTCTGCCCGAAGGAGATGATCTCGCGTTTGGCCCATCCCCTGGCCACCTTGGCCGAGGAGGCGCGGGCCTGACGGGCAGGGTTCGTGCTTGCGCGCACCGTCCGAGCCGGGGCGCGCCGCCCTACCGGCCTTCCTTTTCAAGGATCCCGATATACCGCTCGGTCATCGCCTCGTCGCTCTCATAGGCGATCTCCGCGTCGCCCGACATGTCGCGGATCATTTCGCTCATGGTCGGGATCGGGCGGGTTTCGGGCCAGCTGTCGGCCTGCCAGAGCTTCGAGCGCAACAGCGACTTGGCGCAATGCAGGAACACTTCCTCGACCGCGACGCGCAGCACAGTCAGGGGCAGGCGGCCCTTGAGCGCGCATTGCTCCAAGAACTCGGGCTCGTCGTGGATCGTGGCGCGGCCATTGACGCGCAGGGTCTCGCGCACCGAGGGGATCAGGAAGATCAGCCCCACATGGCCGTGCTTCAGGATGTTCCGCAATCCATCGATCCGTGAATTGCCGGGCCAGTCCGGGATCAGCAGGTGTTCGTCATCCTCGACCACGACAAAGCCCGGCCGGTCGCCCTTGGGCGAGACGTCGATCCGGGTGCCGTCCGAGCTGGAAAGCAGAAGGAAAGGGCTCTTGGCGATGAAGGCCCGAGCGTGCTGGTCGAGCCGATCGATCTCCTTGGTGACCGAGCGTGGGATCGGCGGTCCGTAGATCTCGCGCAGGCGGGTCTCGCTGGTGATCGGCATCGCCGCTCTCCTATTCCTCGGACGTCGCCTGGGGCGATTCCTCTGCCTCATCGGCAGGTGCGTCCGCGGGTTCCTCCGCTGGTGGCGCTTCGGCCGCGGCGCGCGCGACCCCAACCAGGGCGGGCCGAAGCAGCCGCTCGGCGATAGTGAAGCCCGCCTGCACCACCTCGACCACCGCGCCGGGCGTGGCGCCGGGGATCGGTGCCTCGAACATCGCCTGGTGGCGGTTGGGGTCGAACTTTTCACCGATCGCCGGGCTGACCTTTTCGATCTTGTGCTTGGCGAAGGCGTTCAGCAGTTCGCGCTGGGTCAGATCAACCCCTTCGATGAAGCCTGTGGCAGCGTCGCGGATGCCATCATCCACATGCGCCAGCGCCCGGTCCAGATTGTCATGGACAGCCAGCAGGTCGCGCGCCAGCCGGGTGCCGCCATAGGTTTCGGCGTCCTTTCGGTCGCGGTCGGCGCGGCGGCGCAGGTTCTCGGTCTCGGCCAGCGCACGCAGCAGTTTGTCCTTGAGCGCGTCGCGCTCGGCCTCGAGCTGGGCGAAAGCGTCGATCGCTTCCTCGGCGGCGCCGGAGGGATCGGACATGACTTCCTCGATATCCGGCAGATCGCTGACGTCAATCTTCTTCGCGCCGGCGACCGAGGCGCCATCCTCGGGCTTCGAGGCCGCATCGGCGCCGTTCCCGGCGGCGGGCTTGGCGGTCTCCACCGGCCCGGCCTCGGCCTGCCCGGCGGCTTCCGGGTCCTCGTCGCGCGTCTTCTTTTCCGGTTCTTCCGACATCAATCGCCTCGTCTATCCTGTTCGTTCGCGCTGGCTTGTCCGCTCGCCTTGCGGGTCAGCATGGTCCCGACCAGCCGTGCCGTGTAGTCGACGATCGGAACGATGCGCCCATAATTCAGCCGGGTCGGGCCGATCACGCCGATCGCGCCAATGATCTGCCGGCGCGCATCCTTATAGGGCGAAATAACCAAAGACGAGCCCGAGAGCGAGAAGAGTTTGTTCTCGGAGCCGATGAAAACGCGGACACCCTCGGCGTCCTCGGCCAGATCCAGCAAC